>PPYE01187136.1_pt1 | contig 22999 bp, 17 predicted proteins | sample 1559881 | NCBI WGS metagenome assembly PPYE01 (sample SAMN08240022, study PRJNA423297) | Human gut metagenome, whole genome shotgun sequencing project.
GCAACGCAGATGCCGTGCCGCAGCTGCCGGAGCGGTGCTTAAGCCGCAAGGCGGGAATTGTGCGGTGTTGCCTAAAGAATATTGTTTGCACAGCGGCAACAAAAGCAGCGTTAAAATGTGATAACAAAGCGCAAAATGCGGAATAAAAAGCAAGCCTACTAGGTGTGATAAGTTTCCTGGAACGGTTGCACTGAATACGTGAAAATGATATACTATCATAGTAATAAAAAATAGGCTGGGTGTGTACCAAACTGTCCGGCGGTTGAAATGCTGGTGGGACGGACAGTTTTTGCGGGACTGCAAGCAGGGTTCCGCTGCAGGCTTACGGGAGTGAAAAATATGAAAGTTGTAATTCTTGCCGGTGGCTATGGCACGCGCATTTCGGAAGAAAGTAAGTTCAAGCCGAAACCGATGATCGAAATCGGCGGTATGCCCATTTTGTGGCATATCATGAAAGAGTATTCTTACTATGGCTTTAATGATTTTGTGATCTGCGCCGGGTACAAACAGCATATGATCAAGGAGTGGTTTGCGGATTATTTCCTGCATACCAGTGATGTGACCTTTGACTTCACCCAGGGCAACGAGATGATCGTGCATGACCAGCACGCCGAGCCGTGGCGCGTGACGGTGGTGGATACCGGCCTGAACACGATGACGGGCGGCCGCATCAAGCGGGTGCAGAAATATATCGGCAACGAAACCTTTATGATGACCTATGGTGATGGCGTCTGCGATGTGAACATTGCCGAACTGGTCAAGTTCCATAAGCAGCATGGCAAGCTGGCAACCCTGACCGCCGTTGTGCAGGAACAGCAGAAAGGCGTGCTGGATATCGGCCAAGATAACACTGTACAGGCGTTCCGTGAAAAAAACGTCAACGATGGGGCTATCATCAACGCGGGCTATATGGTGCTGGAACCGGAAGTGTTTGATACCATCAGCGGCGATGATACCATTTTTGAGCAGACCCCGCTGCGCGAGCTGGCAGCCAAAGGCCAGCTGATGAGCTATGTGCACCGCGGATTCTGGCAGTGCATGGATACCGAGCGCGAAAAAAGTATGCTGGAAAAAATGTGGGCGTCCGGCTGTGCGCCCTGGGAAGTGTGGAACCAACAATGAACTTGGAATTTTACCGCGGCAAACGCGTGTTTGTAACCGGGCATACCGGTTTTAAGGGCAGCTGGATCTGCCGCATGCTGGTGGGTGCCGGTGCAGTGGTAACGGGCTACAGCCTGGAACCGCCCACAACCCCCAACCTCTTCTCTCTGGCAGGGCTGGAAGGCAAAATGACCAGCGTGATCGGCGACATCCGCGATTTTGCCAGCCTGAAAGCGGCCTTTGATGCCGCTCGGCCGGAAATTGTGCTGCACCTGGCGGCCCAGCCCATTGTGCGGGACAGCTACAAGGACCCGCGCTATACCTATGAAACCAATGTGATGGGCACCGTGAACCTGTTGGAATGCGTGCGCACCGCCCAAACTCCGCCGCGCTCTGTGCTGAACGTAACAACGGATAAGGTGTACCAGAATAATGAATGGTGCTGGGGCTACCGCGAAAACGAACCGTTGGACGGCTTCGACCCCTACTCCAACAGCAAAAGCTGCTCGGAGCGGTGACCCACAGCTATAAAAACAGCTTTTTTGCGGATGGCAGCGTGGCCATCTCCACTGCCCGCGCAGGTAATGTGATTGGCGGCGGCGATTTTGCCAATGACCGCATCATCCCGGACTGCGTGCGTGCCATGGCAAAAGGGGAGAGCATCGGTGTGCGCAACCCGTATTCCACCCGCCCATACCAGCATGTGCTGGAACCGCTGGCGGCGTACCTGCTGATCGCCCAGCGCCAGTATGAGGATAACCGGTACGCCGGCTATTATAACGTCGGCCCGGATGACTGCGACTGTGTGACGACCGGCACCCTGGTAGACCTGTTCTGCCAGGCGTGGGGCGATGGCGCCGCATGGGAAAACCGCGCTGAGGCAAACGCCCCGCATGAAGCAAACTTTTTGAAGCTGGATTGCAGCAAATTGAAATCCACCTTCGGCTGGAAACCGCGCTGGCATATGGCGGAATGTATGCAAAAGACCGTTGCGTTCAGCAAGGTATGGCTTTCCGGCGGGGATATCCCGGCGGAGATGGACAAAGAGATCAAGGAATTTTTGAGTGAGTAAGGGAGCAGACGATGGCAAATTGGAGCAATGAGGCCGAAGCCCGCGAGCAGATCAAGGCGCTGGTGGCAGAATATTACCATGACTTTAAGGAGAAAAAGGCGGATTTCAAGCCCGGCGACCGCGTTACTTATGCATCCCGCGTGTTTGATGAAAAAGAAATGTGCGCCCTGACCGATGCAACGCTGGATTTCTGGCTGACCACCGGCCGCTTTGCGGATGAATTTGAAAAAGAGTTTGCCAAGTGGATCGGCGTAAAGTTCGCCAACCTGGTCAACTCCGGCTCCTCCGCCAACCTGATTGCCTTTATGGCGCTCACCGCCCCGGAACTGGGCGACCGCCAGATCAAAAAGGGCGATGAGGTCATCACTGTGGCATGCGGGTTCCCCACCACTGTCACCCCGGCGCTGCAGTATGGCGCTGTGCCGGTGTTTGTGGATGTGACCGTGCCGCAGTACAACATTGATGTGACCAAGCTGGAAGCCGCTCTTTCCCCCAAGACCAAGGCAGTCATGATCGCCCATACCCTGGGCAACCCGTTTGACCTGTCCGCCGTCAAAGCTTTCTGCGATGCCCATAACCTCTGGCTGGTGGAGGATAACTGCGATGCCCTGGGCACCCAGTACACCATCAACGGCGAAACCCGCTTTACCGGAACCTGGGGCGATATCGGCACCTCCAGCTTCTACCCGCCGCACCACATGACGATGGGCGAGGGCGGCTGCGTGTATACAAACAGCCCGCTGCTGAACCGCCTGATCAAGAGCTACCGCGACTGGGGGCGCGACTGCATCTGCCCGTCCGGCCATGATAACTTCTGCGGCCACCGCTTTGACGGTCAGTATGGCGAACTGCCCGCAGGCTATGACCACAAGTACGTTTACAGCCACTTTGGCTATAACCTGAAAGTGACCGATATGCAGGCCGCCATCGGCTGCGAACAGCTGAAAAAGTTTCCCAGCTTTATCGAGCGCCGCCGCCATAACTGGGACCGCCTGCGCGCAGCCCTGGAACCGGCCGCCGATAAGCTGATCCTGCCGGAACCGGCCGCCAACAGCCGCCCGTCCTGGTTCGGCTTCCTGATTTCGGTCAAGCCGGAATCCGGCCTGGACCGCAACGCCGTGACCCGCTATATTGAGAACCACAACGTCCAGACCCGCCTGCTGTTCAGCGGCAACCTGATCAAGCACCCCTGCTTTGACCAGATCCGCGGCACCGACGCCTACCGCGTGGCAGGGGAGCTGACCAACACTGACTTTATCATGAACAACACCTTCTGGGTCGGCGTGTACCCCGGCATGACCGATGAGATGATCGACTATATGGCAAAGATCATTATTGAAGCGGTGAACCAGTAAAAAGCGCTGATAAGATGAATCAATAAGAAAAAGCAAAGCCGTGCTGATAAGAAAAAATGGCTGCTGCACTGCGGTAAATTATCAATACAGGCTTTGCTTTTTGATTGCTTATAAAGAATAATAAAGGAACGGGATCCATGCAGAAATTGTTGGCACTGTTGGGAGCAAAAAGCAAAGAGGAATTTGTTGCGCTGCTTGCACAGTTTATCAAGTTTGGCCTTGTTGGCGTAAGCAACACGGCGGTATCGATGGCGGTGTATTATATCTTTTTGTGGATCAGCCCAGACCTGTATATGGTAGGCAGCGTTCTGGGAACAATTCTGAGCATTGCCAATGCCTTTTTTTGGAACGATAAGTTTGTGTTTACCGGGAATGCAAACGATTGGCGCAGTAAACTGAAACGCCTTGGAAAAACATATGTCAGTTACGGCGGCACATCAATCCTTTCTAATGTTTTGCTTTGGATAGAGGTTACGTTCTTCAGCGTCAGCAAAACGATTGCGCCGATTGTAAATTTGCTGGTCACGATTCCGCTGAATTTTATCATCAACAAGTTGTGGACATTTAAGGAAAGATAAACGACAAAATGTTTCCTGTCAACGATGTGGAGCTTATCCGGCACGGAAAAGTGCGGTATCGGGATCCCTAACCATCATCCGACTTAACGAGGTTGGTTGGCGGTGCTTTATTGTTGAAAATAAGACTGCAAAATATATCGGTAAAAAATATGGGAAACCAGGGAATATCTGATACATAACCGGGAACAGAAATAGGGCAAGGCTGTGTATGGACAACATGACAACAAATAACGAGAATAAATCTGGTATCAGCATTGGATTAGATCAGCTGTTGCCGGAAGATAACAAATCGGTGCAGCTGGGACTGAATTATGGCCAGAATGAATGCAACAGCCAGCGCGTGCTGAAAGAGAATAACACGAAACGGGGAAAAGACCTTTTTGGTAAAAAAGAAAAAGGGAGCAATCCGTTCTGGAAAAAAACGGCCAAGTTGTACTGTGTACTCAGCGCAGTGTGTGCCATTGTGGTTATGGTAACGCTGTATGTTACCCATGGCGATTTTCTTTCGTACTTTTTATACCATGATACACTGGATGCCGGCATGGATTTTTTCCATAGCATTGAATATGTTCGTGGACGCCAGCCGTATGCGGTGTTTGACACACTGTATCCGCCCTTGGCAAATTTGTTCTTTTATGCCCTGTTTTTACTGGTGCCTGCTTCGGTATCTGATAACTGGACCTATGACTTTGAGGCGTCAGTTGCCATGCGCGGCACAGAAACTGATTTACGCACAACACAGTCGTGCTTTTTGCTATACGTCTTTTTTGTGGTGCTGGCGGTTCTTTTGCTGGCGGTTTTGCTCCGTGACGTGATGCAAAATGCCCAGTGGGCCAGGGCCAGTACGTTTTTTGCCTTGTTCAGCTTTGGTGTGCTTAATGCGGTAGACCGCGGCAATATTATTTTGCTGGCGGCGGGGCTTTCGCTTTTTTTCGTCATGTATCACCGTTCAAAGCGCGCATGGGTGCGGGAACTGGCATTGGTTGCACTGGCAGTAGCAGCCGGACTTAAAATTTATCCCGCATTCTTAGGTGTTATGCTTTTAAGAAACCGGGATTTCAAAGCAGCAATCCGCACGGTGTTTTATGGCATTGCAGCGTTGGTGCTCCCGGTGTTTGCCTTCCAGGAGGGCGTGTACGGCTTGCAGCTTTGGCTGAAGATTTTGTTCTCTTTTGGAAGTAAAAGTAAAACACCTTGGGCAGGCAATGGCATCAACAGCATGTTCGCACATGGGGCGCATCTGGTGGACCTGATTGCCGGAACCAGCAATGCAACGGTATCTTTTTTTGCAGCAGCCTTTGCTGTGGCGGCGGTACTGGTTGTGTGTGCTCTGCTCTGCCGCCAGGAATGGCAGGCGTTGCTGCTGATTACCGTGGCTATGATGTACCAAAGCCAGGGCAACTATATTTACTGCATGGCGCTGATTCCGCTGGCGTATTTTCTTGCACAGGAAAAGGTGATGACACGTCAAAATATATTGCCTTTTGCGGTTTTGATGGTATTTAATCTGCCGCTTCCAATCTTTGAAGAGCGTAACTCTTATATTCGCAACACCATTGTACAGTTGGCAATACTGACAGCTATCATCTGGGGCGTTGTACAGGCAGTAAATTGCGTGTTGGCAGCGCTGAAAACCAAAAAGCCTGAACAATCAAAACTAGATAAAAAAGCTGCACGCAGCACGCTGGTTACTTTCGGCGCTTCACTGGGGGCATTGGCAGTTTCCCTTGCCGTTTTCTATGGCGTGTGGGTGCTGTATAATGCGCCGTCTATTACCATGCAGCTGGGGGATGGCATTTATAACACAGAATATTATACTCCTGAAAACTCCAACAAAGAGCTGCCGTTTTACTGGTGCAAGAAAAGTGCGGAGATCAAACTGGTAAACCCGCAGCTGAATACGGAAAGGTACACCTTTACCTTTACAGTGGGGGATTATTTCTTTGATATTTCTGACCGCCCCAGCATTACCATTACCTTCGGTGACAGTAGCCAGACCTTTGTGGTCAGCCAGGAAAACATGAAAATCCGCTATACTGCGGATATTCCTTTTGGTGAAAGTACAATCGATATTAGCTACAGCGGCAAGCGGGTCGATGCCCCGCAGGATTCCAGAACTTTGTATTTTGTAATGGTTCAGCCGCAGCTTGAACGGATTAAATAAAAGGAGGACACCCCCAATGAAACAGCGTCTGGCCGATTATGTGGCCGATTTTCTTGCGGCGCACGGCGTTACGGATGTGTTCAGCGTGGTGGGCGGCGGCGCCATGCATCTGAATGATGCACTGGGCCACCACCCGGCGCTGCACGTTACCTATAACCATCACGAGCAGGCAAGTGCCATTGCGGCGGAAGCATATGCCCGTATTGATAACAAAATTGCCGCCTTGTGCGTTACCACCGGCCCCGGCGGCACCAACGCCCTGACCGGTGTGGTGGGCGGCTGGCTGGATTCCATCCCTATGTTCGTGATCTCCGGCCAGGTTCGGTACGATACCACGGCCCGCTATGCCGCGCAGTTTACCGATGGCCTGCCCCTGCGCGCGGTGGGCGACCAGGAATACGATATCACCAAATCTGTTGCCCCCATGACCAAATACGCCACCATGCTGGAAGACCCGAACCAGATCCGCTATGTGCTGGAAAAAGCCTGGCACCTGGCAACCACCGGCCGCCCCGGCCCGGTGTGGATCGATATCCCGGTCAACTATCAGGGCGGCTACATTGAAACCGACAGCCTGCCCGGCTATGACCCGGCGCAGGACGATGCCCGGCTGCCGCCCCCGGTGGACGATGCCACCGTGCAGATGGTGCTGGAAAAGATCCGCCACGCCAAGCGCCCGGTGTTCCACGCCGGATACGGCATCCGACTTTCCGGTGGGTACGCAGTGTTCCGCGCCGTGGCGGAAAAGCTGAACATCCCCATTGTGACCTACTGGAACGCCGTGGACCTGATCGAGGACGAAAACCCGCTTTACTGCGGTCGTGCCGGCAATATGGGCGACCGCCCCGGCAACTGGGCTATCCAGAACGCAGACCTGATTCTGGCTGTGGGCACCCGCATTTCCATCCGCCAGGTGGGCTATAACTGGAAAACCTGGGCCCGCGCGGCGGAAGTCATCATGGTGGATATTGACCGCGCCGAGATGAAAAAGCACACCCTGCATGTGGAGCACCCCGTGTGGGCGGATGCCAAGGACTTTCTGCAAAAGCTGGATGCCGCCGCAGCGCCGCTGACCCCTGTCAGCCAGGCAGCGGACTGGCTGGCAACCTGCCAGCGATGGAAAAAAGATTACCCCGCCGTGCTGCCGCGCCAGTGGGAAGAAAACGGCACCACCGCCAATGTGTACGCCTTTGTGCGCTACCTCAGTTCCCGCCTGCCGGAAAACAGCCTGACCGCAGTTTCCAACGGCGCCTGCTGCGTGGTGGGCAATCAGGCGTATGTCATCCAAAAAGGCAGCCGCATGGCCAACAACAGCGCCATTGCCAGCATGGGTTACGGCCTGCCCGCCGCCATTGGCACTTGCATTGCAGGCGGCCGCCGTACCACCATCTGCCTGGAAGGCGATGGCTCTATCATGATGAACCTGCAGGAATTGCAGACCATCCTGACAAATAAGCTGCCGATCAAGATTTTCCTCATCAACAATAACGGCTACCACTCCATCCGCCTGACCCAGAACAACCTGTTCAAAGACCATTGCAAGATCGGCATTGGGCCGGAGAGCGGGGATCTGTCCTTCCCGGAGTTCCGCAAAATTGCCGAAGCGTTCGGCTACCCGTATTCCTGCGCACATTCCAACGCTGAGATGAAACAGGTGGTGGATGCCGCCCTTGCCGCAGAAGGCCCGACTTTCTGCGAGATCTTTACCGATACCCGGCAGGTCTGGGAGCCGAAGAGTGCCACCAAGCGCCTGCCGGACGGCACACTGGTCAGCCCGCCGCTGGAGGACCTGGCACCGTTCCTGCCGCGGGAAGAGCTGGAAAAGCAGATGTTTATCCCCCTGGTGCCGGAAGGGTAAGAAAATAAAAAATGAAAAAAGCGCGGAATGGCAATATTGAATTGCTGCGGTTTGTATTTTGCGTGGGGGTGGTATTGTTCCATGCGTGGTACGTGCGCAGGGGATATATCGGCGTTGAATTCTTTTTTATCGTAACAGGGTATTTTCTTGCCGAAAAGATATGCCGGTTAAACGCAAGAGAAACAACCTGCCCTTCGCTAGAAAATGCCATGAAAGAAGCGACATGGGATGTGCTCAAGCGTTATCGTTTGATATTTCCATACTTTCTTGTGGCAACCGTTTTGGGGTTTATAGTGCGTGCCTATGCACAACAGTGGGACAGCGCTACAATTCTGTTGAATTTACAGCTGATTCCGGCAGATTTCCTGTATTTACAGAACTTTGGGTTTTCTGTAGCCTCCACAACAGGGGTGCTATGGTATCTTTCCGCAATGACTTTTGCGGTCTGGGTGCTGTATCCGCTGCTGCGCAGGCATTATGGCTTGACTGTGCAGGCGACCCCGGCAGCAATCCTGCTGATACTGGGCGTGATCCTGCAGAACTGTGGTTCACTGGATGCCCCATGTACACTTCTGTTTGGCTGGGTTAATACCGGAATGCTGCGTGCCTTTGCAGGAATTCTGGGAGGGGTAGTAGCAAACAGGGCTGCATCAACTCTGAAAAAAATTGATGTAGGGAAAAAGATGGCCGCGATGATGACAGCCGTGGAATTGGCTGGGTATGCGTGGGTACTTTACCATATATGGTCAATGAATGAGACACGTGCTATGCTGGATGGCATTGTGGTTTTGGCGTTGGGTGCGGCATTTACCATTACGGCAAGCGGAAAATCGCTTTTCTACGGAAAATTTGACAACGGCTTTGTCAGATTTCTGGGGAAAGCAACCATGCCAGTTTTCTTGAGTCATTTGTATTGCGTACAATTTTTGCCGAATATACTGGCAATGTACAGCGTAGAAGTGACCGAACTGCAAAGGCTGGTTCTTTCTTTTGCCTGCTGTGCAATAGCGGCAGGAATTGTCTATTATGTAGGGAAAATTATAGACAGACAAATGAAAAAAAGCTGGCATGCTTTTTGCACAGAGATCATTGCGAAAAACAAATAAGGTGTTGAAAATGGAAAAAATCGAAAGGCAGATACAAACCGCAATCGTAACCGGCCCCACCGGGGCCGTGGGCACAGCATTGTGCAGCCGGCTGCTGCAGGCCGGGTGTACCGTGGTGGCGGTCTGCCGCCCCGGCAGCCCGCGGGCCGTAGCGCTGCCCAAGGATGCAAACCTGTATGTAGTTGCCTGCGATGCCGCCAACCTGGCGGATTTGCCGCAGTGCATGGCCGCAGCCGGGCTGCCCGTGCAGGCGGATGCCTTTTTCCACCTGGCGTGGGCGCACACCATTGGCGCGGGCCGCAATGATATGCCGGCTCAGATTGAGAATATCCGCTATACCATTGATGCCGTGCGCACCGCGGCGGCAATGGGCTGCCGTGTGTTTGTTGGTACCGGCAGCCAGGCAGAGTATGGCCGTGTGGACGGTGTTCTGCGGGCCGATACCCCCACAAACCCCGAAAACGGGTACGGCATGGCCAAGCTGTGTGCAGGCCAGATGAGCCGTACCGAGGCCGCCGCCCTGGGCATGAACCATGTGTGGGCGCGTATCCTTTCGGTTTACGGCCCGCATGACGGCCCCAACACGATGATCTCCGCCACCATCCAAAAACTGCTGGCCGGGCAGTGCCCGGACCTGACGGCAGGGGAGCAGAAGTGGGATTATCTTTACTCCGCCGATGCTGCGGATGCACTGTACCGCATGGCCTGCCATGGCCGCAGCGGTGCCGTGTACCCGGTGGGCAGCGGCACCGCCCGCCCCCTGCGGGAATATATTGAGACCCTGCGTGATGCCATCGACCTGTCCCTGCCACTTGGCCTGGGCAAAATCCCTTACGGGCCGCAGCAGGTCATGTTTTTGCAGGCGGATATCACCCAGCTTGCGGCGGATACCGGCTTTGCGCCGCGCACCGCCTTTGCCGATGGCATCCGCGCCACCATTGCGTGGGCAAAAACGCAAAAGCAAACCAATTAAGCCAATAAGGAATAACCCCGTCCGTGCGGGCAGGACCCGCATGGACGAACAGGAGCCAGACAGTATTTATGCAGTTGACCTACCAAAAGTTAAAGCCGTTTGCCTTATCCTATCTCACCGCGCCGCTGGCGGTGTTTTTTGCGGGGTATCTCCGCGCGCCGTTTGCCGTTGCGGGCCTGGCCGTGCTGGCCTTTGCCTGGTGGTATGCCGTGTGCAAAACGCCGCAGGTTAAGCAAGTGGGGCAAGAAGAGCAGGGCATTACGCTTTCGGTGCCAAAGCTGGTGCTGCTGTTTGCCCTGATGCTGTTGTGGGGCTACCTGGGCGGTCAGACGGGCTTTTTTTACCAGAACTCGGACTGGGGTTACCGCAACGCCATTTACCGGGATCTGATCACAAACAGCTGGCCAGTGTATTACCCGCAAAAGGATACGGCGCTGGTGTATTATATCGGGCACTGGCTGGTCCCGGCGGCGCTGACCAAACCGGTATACGCCCTGTTTGGGCTGGATGCCGCCTGGATGTTCGCCCGTATGGCCCTTTGGGGCTGGACGGCGCTGGGCACCTATCTGGTGGCGCTGAATTTGTTGGTCTACCTGCGTGCCGATACCGGCAAAAAGCAGGGGATCGGCCTGCTGTTTTTGATTTTCTTCAGCGGCATGGATATTCTGGGTGCGCTGTACAGCAGCCGACTGCCGGACCTGCTGGCCTATGACGCTATGCACCTGGAATGGTGGACGAATGATTTCCAGTTCAGCTCCCTGACGACCTGCCTGTTCTGGGTGTTCAACCAGACAGTGGGGGCATGGCTGGCAACCGTCTGCTTTTTGCAGGAGAAAGACTGCCGCAACTACCTGCTGCTGGGCACGGCCTGCCTGATGTGCGGCCCTTTCCCATTTGTGGGGCTGGTTATTTTTATGGTGGTGCGCGGCATTGCTCTGCTGGCACAGCGTCAAAAAGGCGTGCTGCAATCGGCGTTCTCCCCGGCCAATGTGCTGGTGCTGGTTGTGGTGCTCAGCATTACGGCCAGTTATTTTTTGGCCAATAACGCCTTTGGCTACAGCGTTCTGGGCGAAACTGTCGCCGGGAACCAGGCAGCGCAGCAGACTTTTGGCCAAAACGTTCTGACCAGCCTGCAAAAAGGCATGCTGGTATTTTACCTGCTGGATGCCGGCATCTATCTGCTGCTGCTCTGGCGGCAGAACCGCCGCAGCTGGCTGTTTTATACCTGCGCCGTGTCGCTCTTCATCATTCCGTTCTTTAAGGTGGGACAGGGGTGCGATTTCTGCATGCGGGTGTCCATCCCGGCTATCTTTATCCTGATGACCCTCTGTGCCCGGTACTTTATCGCCTTGGTGGGCACCAAATGGCGGGACGGTACGCTTGCACAGCATGCCGTGACCATTCTGCTGGCGGCAACGCTGCTGATCGGTGCCTGCACCCCGGCCATGGAAATTTACCGCGGCATCTGCCACATTGCCAAAGAGGGGACTTTCTGCCTGGAAAACGAGGAGCCCTACACCCTGGCGGACCGCCCTGTAAGCCTGAACTTTGAAACGCAAAACTGCGAAAATAAATTGTTCTTTACCTATTTTGCAAAATAGTGTATAGTGATAAGGGTCTGCCCGGCTATTGCGGCAGTGGGCCAAAGACTAAACTTAAAGGAATGAAACCTGCATGAGCGAGAAGAAAAAAGTCATCTCTGTTATGATCCCTACCTATAACGAGGAGGAAAACGCCCGCCCCATCTATGAGGCGGTGCGGGATGAGATTCGGAAGGACTGCCCGGATTATGACTATGAGATCCTTTTTATTGATAATAAAAGCCAGGATCGTACCCGCCGGATCATTACGGACATCTGCGCGCAGGATCCCAAGGTCAAAGCCATTTTTAACAGCAAGAACTTTGGTCAGTTCAACAGCCCCTATTACGGTATGATCCATACCACAGGGGACTGCACCATTACCATCTGCGCGGACTTCCAGGACCCGGTGGAGATGATTCCAAAGTTTGTGGCTGAATGGGAAAAAGGCTACAAAATTGTAATCGGCAAAAAGACCACCAGCCAGGAAAACCCTGTCATGTACTTTTTGCGGGACTGTTACTACAAAACCATCAAAAAGATGAGCAATGTGGAAATGATCGAGCAGTTTACCGGGTTTGGCCTGTACGATAAAAGCTTTATTCAAACCCTGCGTGATTTGCACGACCCCACCCCGTTTTTGCGCGGGATTGTGGCGGAGCTTGGCCCCGAGCGCAAGGAGATTGAATATACCCAGCCCAAGCGCCGGGCAGGCAAGACCCACAACAACTGGTACAGCCTGTTTGATGCCGCCATGCTCAGCTTTACCAGCTACACCAAGATTGGGATGCGGATGGCGGAGTTCTTCGGCTTTTTCTGCGCGGCGGTCAGCTTTATCCTGGGGCTTGTGTTCCTGGTGGCAAAGCTGATCCACTGGAATACCTTTGCTGCGGGTTATGCCCCGATGATTATTGCTGTGTTCTTTGTGGGCGGCGTGCAGCTGACCTTTCTGGGATTTTTGGGCGAGTACATCATGGCAATGAACGCCCGTATTATGGACCGCCCCCTGGTGGTGGAAGAAAAGCGGCTGAATTTTGAATCCGAAACGCCGGAAAGTGATGTTGTCCGCGCCCAGTGATAACGGCCGGATGGTTACAATAGATTGCGAGTTGAGAGTAAAACAATGATTCCTTTTAATATTCCCCCACAGGTTGGTACAGAGCTGGACTATATGCGCCAGGCTATGGCAAACAATAAAATCTGTGGCGATGGCCCTTTTACCCGCCGCTGTGATGAATGGATGGAACAGCGGTTCCATGCGGGAAAGGTGCTGCTGACCACCAGCGGTACCACCGCGCTGGAAATGGCTGCCCTGCTGTGCGGCATCCAGCCCGGTGATGAGGTGATCCTGCCCAGCTACACATTTTCTTCCACGGCAACGGCCTTTGTTTTAGCTGGGGCCAAGCTGGTGTTTGTGGATATCCGCCCGGACACCATGAACATTGACGAAGCAAAAATTGAACCCGCCATTACCGAAAAAACAAAAGTCATCTGCGTGATGCACTATGCCGGTGTGGCCTGCGATATGGATACCATCATGCAGATTGCGCGCCGCCATAACCTGAAGGTGGTGGAAGATTCCGCCCAGGGAGTGATGGCCAGCTATAAGGGCAGGGCACTGGGCACCATCGGTGATTTTGGCTGCTACTCTTTTCATGAGACGAAGAACTTCTCAATGGGGGAGGGGGGCGCGCTGGTCATCAATGACCCCGAAACCGTGACCAAGGCCGAAATCCTGCGGGAAAAGGGTACCAACCGCGCCAGTTTTCTGCGCGGCCAGGTAGATAAATACACCTGGGTTTCTTATGGCTCCAGCTACCTGCCCAGTGATCTGAATGCCGCTTACCTGTGGGCACAGCTGGAACAGGCCGATACCATCAATACAGACCGTACCAACAGCTGGGATTATTACGCACAGGAGCTGGCACCGCTGGCTGAAGCAGGCCTATTGGAGCTGCCCACCGTGCCGGAAGGCTGTGTGCATAACGGGCATTTGTTCTATGTCAAGCTGCGGGACCTGGAACAGCGCACCGAGTTCATTGCTTATTTGAAAGCCCACGGTGTGGCATCGTCTTTCCATTATGTGCCGCTGCACAGCGCCCCGGCGGGCATCCGATACGGCCGCTTTGCCGGTGTGGATGAATACACCACAAAGGAAAGCAACCGCCTGACCCGCCTGCCGCTGTACTATGGTCTGACCGAAGCCGACCGCGCAGCCGTGGTGCAGGTGGTCAAAGACTTTTTTGCACAGAAATAACATGCCCAGTGCATGAAATCAGCAATATAACAAAATCCGTATCCCGAATGCCAAGCAGGGCAGGAGGATACGGATTTTTCTGTTTGTTCTTTTAAAATTAAGGCAACACCGCACAATTCCCGCCTTGCGGCTTAAGCACCGCTCCGGCAGCTGCGGCACGGCATCTGCGTTGCCAAATGCAGAACACACCGGTGGAAAGCGCATCCCCCAGGCCGCTGTCACTGCTTACAATGGCAACGCTGTTCATGTAGCGGGCAGGCTGCAGGGTGGTCAGGTCAATCAGGTGGTGGTAGCGTACACCGTCCACGGTAAAGTAACGCTGGTAGTCCCCGCTGATCACAAGGCTTTGCTCCGGCTGCAGCTCCACGGTATCCACATAGCTTGCGGTGGCGTATTGGCCGTCCTGATCCGGCCAGGGGTTATCGACCCCGGCAATCCAGGGGCCGCTGTTGGGCTTGGTGCCAATGGCGCGCACATTGCCACCCACGTTCAACAGGGCGCTGGTCAGGCCGCGGGCTTCGGCTGCCTGGGCGCATTGCTCCACCGCATAGCCTTTGCCAATGCTGCCAACGTCCAGCTGCAATTCCGGGTCTGTAAAATACACCGTCCCGGTATTCTGGTTCAAAATCAAATCATCCATATTGCAGTGGGCAGCCGCAGCCTGCAGGTCGGCGGTTTTGGGCAGGATATCGGCGCTTACCTCGGCTCCATCGCCCGCGGCGGTGCGGGCATCGTGCCAGTAGCGCAGCACCGCCCCGGCAGCGGCATTGCAGGCACCGTCCGTTGCCTGGTACATCTCCTGCGCGAAGGTCAGCAGGTTCATAATCTCATCCCCAACGGCAACGGGGGCGGCGGCGGCTCCGGCGTTTACATCCGCCAGGTTGGTCATGCCGTCATAGTGGTTGTAAATATCATACAGCTGGTTATACCGCAGCAGGTCTGCATGCAGGGCGGTCATCTGGGTGTTCCAGTCGGCTTCACTGTCGGCATAGCCGCTGATGACAGTAACGGTGTCAAACACATCCCACCAAGTTACGCTGTAGCGCTGGGGGCTGGTGGTTCCAGTTGCCGCACAGCCGCTCAGCAGCAGGCAGAGCGCCAGCACCGCACAGGTCAGGCGGCGCTTCATGCCTGGCCTCCCACCTGTTCATGCTCGCGGTTCAGTTCGGCCAGCAGGGCAGCAAGGGTCCAGCTGCGGCTGGTTGGGGTTACCATGGCGCGCAGCGGGATCACCGCCCCGCCGCGGCGCACTTCATCCACAAACTGGCCCAGATCGCCGTTGTCATGCCGCAGCCCGCTCACAATCATGGCCGGGCACTCCGGTACATCCGGGGCGGGGGCGGCTTCACCGCCAGTGTGCCGCCCGGTGCAAAGGGCTTCCACGGTGGTGCCCAGGTCGGCGGCGGTCAAAAGGCGGACTTTCAGGCGGCTCAGGCGTGCAGCGTGTTCCACCGCGGCGTGCTCGGCACTGCCGGGGGCAACCTGCCACAGCAGCACACAGCGCGGTTCCTGCTGGATTCTGGCTTTCATAACAATACCTCGTTATGCCTGCCCGCAGCCGGGCAGGCAGCAATCATAAAATCAAAATGTGCGGCGCAGGGGTCAGTCCCGCGCCGCACGGTGGAAAAGGTTCAATTACAGGTCAGGGTGATACTCTTTGCAGGTGCATTTTTTCCATTTCAGGCCGCTGCCGCAGGGGCAGGGATCGTTGCGGCCAATCTTGGTCACGCGCACAGGGGTGGCACCCTTGGCACCAGCCTGAGCCGGTGCGCCTTCGCCAGTGGGCTTGCCAACCTGTTCGCGTTTCGGCTCCTGGTTCTGCTGGCGCACTTCAATGGTCAGCAGCATGTGTACGGCATCCTCGCGGATGGTGGCGATCATCTCGTCAAACATGGCAAAGCCTTCAATGCGGTATTCCACAATGGGGTCGCGTTGGCCGTAACCGCGCAGGCTCATGCCCTGCTTCAGCTGGTCCATGTTGTCAATGTGCTCCATCCACTTGGAGTCAACATTGCGCAGCAGGCAGATGCGCTCCAGTTCGCGCATCATGGGGGCACCGTACTTCTGCTCCTTGCTTTCCAGAATGCTCATGCCGCGCTCATACAGCACCTTGGCAACATCCTCGCGCTTCAGATCATTCAGCTGCTCGGCAGTGTAGTTAAAATCAGTGGGCAGGCACAGCCAGTTCAGGTAGTGGCGGCGCAGGGCGGCAAAATCCCAATCGTCGGCGGTTTCGCCGCTCAGGAAGGACTCGCAGGTCTCGTCGATGGACTGCTTCATCATCTCGTGCAGCTTGTCGGAGATATCCTCGCCGTCCAGCACCATCTGACGCTGCTTGTAGATGATCTCGCGCTGCTGGTTCATGACATCGTCATACTGCAGCACCTGCTTACGGATGGCAAAGTTGGAAGCTTCCAGCTTTTTCTGGGCGCTCTCGATCGTGTTGGTGATCAGCTTGTTCTCGATGGGCATGTCCTCGTCCAGGCCCAGGGTATCCATCAGGCCCTGCACGCGCTCACCGCCGAAAATGCGCATCAAGTCATCTTCCAGGCTCAGGAAGAAGCGGGATGCACCGGGGTCGCCCTGACGGCCGGCACGGCCGCGCAGCTGGTTATCAATACGGCGGCTTTCGTGGCGTTCAGTGCCAATGATGAACAGGCCGCCAGCTTCGCGCACAGCCTCGGCTTCGCGCTTGACTTCCGGTTCATATTCTGCAACCAGCTCGTCAAAGCGCTTGCGGGCAGCCAGAATATCAGCATCCTGGGTGTCGGCATGGCCGTCGCACTCGGTCATCAGCATTTCAACTTTTGCTTCATAGGCTGTGTCCGGGGCAGGGGGGATGGGCAGGCCCTGTGCCTTGGCGCGGGCTTTGGCGTGCTCGTATTCGTCCTTCAGCACTTCCAGGTCGGCATTCATCTGGCGGGTCAGCTCTTTGCGCAGGGTGGCCTTTGCCATATAGGTCACGTTGCCGCCCAGCATGATATCGGTGCCGCGGCCAGCCATATTGGTGGCGATGGTCACAGCGCCCTGCTTACCGGCCTGTGCAACGATTTCGGCTTCGCGCTCATGCTGCTTTGCGTTCAGCACATTGTGCTCAATGCCGCGCTTTTTCAGCAGCTTGGAAAGAGCCTCGCTCTTTTCCACGCTGACGGTACCAACCAGAACGGGCTGGCCCTTGGCGTGGCATTCGGCAACCTGCTCGATCACGGCATTATACTTGCCGTTGATGGTCTTGTACACGCTGTCCGGCAGGTCCTTGCGGGCGCGGGGCTTGTTGGTGGGGATGGATACGATCTGCAAGCCGTAAATTTCGCTGAACTCGTCCGCTTCGGTGGAAGCCGTACCGGTCATGCCGCCCAGCTTTTTGTACATGCGGAAATAGTTCTGGAAGGTGATGCTGGCCAAAGTCTTGCTCTCAGCAGCAACGGTCACGCCTTCCTTGGCTTCAATGGCCTGGTGCAGACCGTCATTGAAGCGGCGGCCATACATCAGACGGCCGGTGAATTCATCAACGATGATGACCTCGCCGTCTTTCACGATATAGTCGGTATCACGGTGCATCACACCGCGGGCCTTGATGGCACCGTCAATATAGTGGCGCAGGGTCATGTTGTCGGCATCGGCCAGGTTCTCAACATTGAACCATGCTTCGGCTTTCTTAACGCCGCTTTCGGTCAGGGTGCAGGTCTTGTGCTTTTCGTCCACAACGTAATCACCGTCAACCTGTTCATCGGCTTCCACTTTGTCGTCCAGTTCAACGATGACAGACTTTTTCAGCGTTTTGGCAAAGTCGTCCGCGCGCTTGTACATCACGCTGGAATCTTCGCCCTTGCCGGAGATGATCAGCGGGGTACGGGCTTCATCAATCAGGATGGAGTCCACCTCGTCCACGATGGCGTAAGCATGGCCGCGCTGCACCATGCTGGCCTTGTAAACCACCATGTTGTCACGCAGGTAGTCAAAGCCAAACTCGTTGTTGGTGCCGTAAGTAACATCCGCCAGGTAAGCCTTGCGGCGGTCCTGCGGCTGTACGTCATGGATAACCAGACCGACCGTCAAGCCAAGAAAGCGGTAAACCTTGCCCATCCATTCGCTGTCGCGCTTGGCCAGGTAATCGTTGACGGTAACAACATGCACGCCTTCGCCGGTCAGGGCATTCAGGTAAACGGGCATGGTGGCCACCAAGGTCTTGCCTTCACCGGTCTGCATCTCGGCAATGCAGGAACGATGAAGCACAATGCCGCCGATGATCTGCACCGGGTAGGGCTTCAGGCCCAGCACACGCCAGTCCGCTTCGCGGCAGACGGCGAACGCTTCGGGCAGGATATCGTCAAGGCTGGCCCCGTTTTTCAGCTTTTCTTTCAGGTACGGGGTTTTGGCCTGTAATTCTTCGTCAGTAAGTTTCTGCATTTCGGGCTCAAGTTCCAGCACCTTGTTGGCAATGGGTTTGATGCGCTTGAGCTCTTTGTCGGAAAAATTACCGAACAGTTTTTCCATAAAAGACATAAGTAAACACCTGTATTTCTGCCGCATGGCGGCGAATGGATCAGCAGGGGAACCCCTGTTGGATACAATGCTATACTTTAATATAATACACCCGCGCAGGGTACTGTGTCAAACCTGCGCGGGTGTAAAATGCAAATATTAAACTGTTTCAGCGGCTTTTGTTGAAACTTGGCCGGTTATCATGCGCTTGCAGCGCTTTTGGCCTGCTTTTCGTTGCTGATGAACAGCAGCACCAGCATCAAAAAGATGCAAACAAAGCCGATGGCGTCCCACACGGTAAAGGGGGAACCGAGCACCAGCGTGCTGATGATGGCCGCCGTAACCGGTTCCGCAAAGCTGAACAGGCTGGATTTCTGCGGGCCAATGTACTTGACGCCGCTCATGTAACAGCTGAACGCCAGCACGTTGCCGATGAGCACGACCGCCGCAATACCGGCAATGCCGGCCGCGTTGGGTACGTAGTTCACCCGCCACGGGCGGAACACCAGCGCAAAGAAGGTGCCGCCCATCAGGAATGCCCAACCCTGCAGCATGGGTGTGGGGTACTGTTTTTGCAGGTTTTGGGGCCATATGGTGTAAATAACAACGCAGAACGCGCTGATAATACCAACGACCAGCGCAGCGGGCGAAACCGCCATGTTGGTCAGGCTGCCGTGGGTGGTCAGCATAAATACACCACCCAGCGCCAGCACAATGGAGAACACCTCAAACAGCCGCGGCGCACGCTTTTGCTGGATGCAGACCACCAGCAGAATCAGCACGGGGGAAAGATCCTGCAAAATGGTGCCCACACCGGCGCTGGAAAGCTGGATGGTCAAAAAGTAGGTGAACTGGCAAAAGCTGACGCCAGCCAGGCCATAGATCACAAGGTCGCGCGCGTTGCGCCAGCTGCGCCAGGGGTTCACCAGTTGGCGCCAGTTGCGCACACCGTAATAGATGCACAGAATCACACCGGCCAAAAACAGCCGGATGGGCACCAGCCAGGTGGAATCCATGCCCTGGCGGGTAAACAGATACTGCCCCACGCAGCCGGAAACACCCCAGCACATGCCGCCGAACATTGTCAGCAGAGCGCCTTTTACGCTATCCGTCATTCGTTATGATCTCCTATCCCAAAACTTGTTACAGTTCGTTCAGGCAATACTGCGCAGCGGCCAAAACATCCGGCACAACGGGGGCACCGGTGGCACGCAGCTGCTGTGCGCTCTGATGCCCAGCGGTTTGCAGCACACACCGCACGCCCAGCGCCTGGGCAACCTCAAAATCGTGGACAGAATCCCCGATCATAATAGCCTGCGCCGGTACGGCACCACGCTGCTTCAGTTCAGTCAGATAAGCCAGGCCGACTTCCACTTTGCTGCGGGCGTAAATATTATCCAACCCCAGCAGGCGGTCAAAGTAGGGGCGCACGCCGCGCTCCGTGACCTGCTGTTCCAAAACCGGCAAGTTGGAAGCCGAAAGAATGACCTGCTGCACCCCGGCACCTTTCAAAAGGGAAAGGGCGGGCACAGCACTTTCTGCCAGCGGGCAGGCCCCGGCGCGGGCCAGGTAATCCTGCATGTAATCATCGGCAAGCTCTTTGTAGGAGTTTTTGGAAAAATCGAACCCTGCGCGAATATAATAATCTTCAATCGGGAAGCCAAAAATCTCACGGTACTGGGCAAGGCTGTATTGCTGCGGGTAATGATAGATGCGGAGCAGACGGTTGAGCGCGTCCACACAAAGGGCAACATCATCCAGCAGGGTGCCGTTCCAGTCCCATAAAACAAGGCTCGGTTTCATGGCAGCTCCTTTTAATGAATACAGGGAAAGCGGTTATTGTTCTGCAAAAATTTTGTTCAGGGATTCGTTGCTCTCGATCAGCTTGACCAGGGCAACACCCAGCACACAGCAGCTGATGATCTCACCAATGCCAACAGCAACGGCGTTGAATACCGCCATGGTGGCCGTGGGGGCAGAATCCGAGAAGAACACAGTGATTTCAAACGCGCCAACGATCAGTGCATTGGCGATAACAGGAGGAAAAGACGCCGGAATTGCCAGCCCTTTCCAGCGCACATTGCGCAGGGCATAGGTGGCAAGGCAGGCAATCAGGGTGGCGGCGGTGCCAAACACCACATCCACCATGGTGGAACCCAGCAGGTTTGCCAGCAGGCAGCCCAGGGTAACGCCTACAATGTATTCGGCCCCAAACACTGGCAGCAGGCAGAATGCTTCGGCCACGCGCACCTGTACCGCGCCGTAAGAGAACGGCTGCAATACCAGGCAAAGCACGGTGTAAACTGCGGCGATCATGGCGCAGCGTACCAGGGTTTGATCGGACAGTTTGTTTTTGCTAGTAGACATAAAATTACACTCCGGCGGATAGATTTTGACCGCGCCCAAGACCGCCAGGCTTGGGTGGGTTTGCGCCTGAAAACCAGGCGGAGCCTAAAATCCTAAGTTGCTCAACAAATTGTTATTATAACAAATGAAAATGGGGGATACAAGGGGGAAAGGGGCATAATATTGCAGCAAAAGAGCAAAATACTGCCTTTGCAGACAAAAAATCCCGCACCGGGCGGGCTGCCGGTGCGGGAGAAAATGATAGAGAGGTTTGTTACCAGGGCGCGTTATCCAGCGGGCAGTGCATGTCTGTGCGGGCGGCGCGCATTTCCACATAGCAGCCGCACCGCATGCAGGTCCCGGCGTTAAGGCTGGGGCAGGTGCGGCAATGTTCCAGCCGGGCAGTGTATTCCGCATCCGGGGTGCGCACACGGCGGGGCATGGTGGCGCGGTAGCGCACCACGCTGGCGTAATAGTCGTTTTCGTCCGCCATATCCTGCAATAAGCAGCGGCGGCAGCGCTTGGGCTGGGCTTCCATTACTGGTTCACCACAAAAGCGGCTACGCTGCACGGCGGCAGGGTGGCGGTAAAGCCGTCCGCCGTCAGGCTGGTGTTCAGTTCCGCGGGGACAACCTGCTCCGGCGCGGCAAAGGTGTTGTGGGCGGCGGGGGCACCGGCCAGCACGCGGGCTGTTACACCGGTGGGCTTGGCCCCGCCCAGCATGCAGGTAACAGGGATAGCTGCCGTATCGTTCAGGTTGGCCGCAGTGACCAGAATACTGCCGTCTGCCTGCTGGCTGGCACTGACATGCAGATCGGGCACCGCCTGGTCATCGTGGTTCAGCAGGGTGGTCTCCGCATAGCTTTCCAGCTGCTTGGCCCCCTGGTGGCCCTTGTACATTTCAAATACATGATAGGTCGGGGTCAGCACCATCTTGCTGCCTTCGGTCAGGATCATGGCCTGCAGCACGTTGACCATCTGGGCAATGTTGGCCATGCAGACGGTATCACAGTGGTTGTTGAAGATATTCAGGTTGATGGCCGCCACCAGCGCATCGCGCATGGTGTTCTGCTGGTAAAGGAAGCCGGGGTTCGTGTCCGGTTCCACATCGTACCAGGTGCCCCATTCATCCACGGCCAGGCCCACTTTGCGGTCGCCCTGATACTGCTTGATAATGCGGGTGTGGTTCTCCACCAGTTCTTCCATCCGCAGGGTCTTGTGCAGGGTGGTATAGTATTCCTCATCGGTAAAGTCTGTGGCCGAGCCCTTGTGCTGCCAATCCTCATGGGGCACGGTATAGTAATGCAGTGATACCGCATCTACGGCCTGCCCGGCGCGCTCCATCACGGTTTTGGTCCAGTGGTAATCCGCCACGTTGGCGCCGGATGCGATCTTGAAGATTTTGTGCTCCGGCGAGTAGTTGCGCAGGTAGGTGGAATATTGGCGGCACAAATCGGCATAATACTCGGCACGCATACTGCCGCCGCAGCCCCAGGCTTCATTGCCAATGCCCCAGTATTTTACGTTGAACGGTTCGTCCTGCCCGTTGGCGCGGCGCTCTGATGCCATGGGGGAAATGCCGCCCATGTTGCAGTATTCCACCCAGTCCGAAAATTCCTGCACGGTGCCGCTGCCCACATTGCCGCTGAAATATGCTTCGCAGCCAATCTGGCGGCACAGCTCCATAAATTCATGGGTGCCAAAGCTGTTATCCTCGGTCACGCCGCCCCAGTTGGTGTTTACAATGGTTTTGCGGTTCTCCTTGGGGCCAATGCCGTCGCGCCAGTGATAGGTATCGGCAAAGCAGCCGCCCGGCCAACGCAGCACGGGCACATGCAGGGCTTTCAGCGCGGATACAACATCATTGCGCATGCCGTTGGTGTTGGGAATATCAGAAGCCTGACCGACATAAATGCCCTGATAGATGCAGCGGCCCAGATGCTCCGAAAACTGACCGTAAATGTTGGGGTTGATGGTGCCAACCGAACGGTTGACGTTCACAAAAATATACGCCATAAAAACACCTCACAAAAGTAAAAAAATACCTATGGCAACACCGCACAATTCCCGCCTTACGGCTTAAGCACCGCTCCGACGGCTGCGGCACGGCATCTGCGTTGCCAA
>PPYE01617492.1_pt1 | contig 22997 bp, 12 predicted proteins | sample 1559881 | NCBI WGS metagenome assembly PPYE01 (sample SAMN08240022, study PRJNA423297) | Human gut metagenome, whole genome shotgun sequencing project.
CTCCAATCATTTAGGAATTCCTCCTTTAACTCTTCATTTCTTATACTGTTTATTAATTTTTCTACACTACTTATTTCTTCTGTTGCTATACTCTTGTATTTATCTAATACCTTCTTAATTTCTCTTATTATATACTGCTGAATTATTGAAGAAACTTCTTCATTAACTGCAATGAACACATTATCTTTATTAAACATTTATACTCCCTCTTTCTATACTTTTATTTAAATGTAAAAAGTCTTAATCACTATACTTATAGCAATTAAGACTTTTAAACCTTGTTTATTTCTTCTTTTAACATTTTTATAAATCCTGATGAAAATACATTTCCTTCAAGAGAGCTCCTTATTAACTTTATAAGCTCAATTTCTGTAACATCAAGACTTCTAGGAATATACCTATTTCTTGAGTTTAATGTTTCCTTATAAAGTGTGAATCTTATCTCCTCCATCTTTTTAGCTTTTACATAAATCCTTTCAATACAATAAGTATAATCTTCATCAACTAAACTAGCTTGACTCAATAAGTCGCAGTATTTCGTACTCTTTATTACATCTTTTCCTTTTTTCCTTGCCATCTTAACCTCCTTATTCTACTAGGTCCTTAGAAAGTTCTTCTTTTGTTACGACTACAATTGAAAAATCATTTGAAATTAAAAATAGTGAGGAAGTCCAATTCGCTCCTTCACTACATTCAATAACATCAGTATATTCTGCTACTAAACCTTGTAACTTATCTTCCTTTAGCTTCTTAACCTCTCCTAGATTTTCTACTATAAGTACATACCCACCTAAATCTTTCTCTACATCCCTAATACCATAGTTTTCTTCAAGTGTATCAACAGTTTGAGATATACTGTTAATAACTTCTACCGGATACTTTTTTAATTCCTCTAATTGTTCACTTAAATAAATCTTTTCCATTATACCTATCTCCCTTCTAAATATAAATAAATCCTACCTGTATTTTACAAGTAGGATCTTTATTACTTTTATAATATATATTTATAAAATCAGTTAATGCCATATCTAATTTCATTTTATTCTACCTAATCAACACTAATACATACTATATATATTTACAATAAATTATTTAATTAAATTTATAAACTTTTATTGACATTCTTTAATAAAAAAATTATATTATAATTACAATCTGCAATTTTGCAGATATTTTTAAACAATAAAAAACTGTTAATTAAACATTATATCTGATTTTTTCAGTTTATATAAGGAGGAGAATTATGAATTCTGAGGTAATAAAAAAAATATTAGAAGAGATAGGATTTCCTAATTATGCAAATACAGATATTACTCATACATCTATTTTAGCTTTATTAAGTAAAGATACTTCTGTACCAACTCTCATGAAAGGTAAAAAGTGTCTCTACGATGGTGCTAGAATAACCGATATAATATCCTTTGCTAATGCAAAGCTTGGAAAAAGCTATGCTGAAAACACTAGAGAATCTATTAGAAAGACTGCATTAAAAAATTTACTTGATTTTGGACTTATAGATAAAAATAAGGATTTCCCTCAAAGATCTGTTAACTCTGGAAATACCAATTACACTATCAATCCTAATTTTGAAACTTTAATTTATAGTTTTGGAAGTGATACCTTTAATACACTAAAACGTTCTTTTATAAACCAAACTGTTATTGATAGGCAAAAACAAATAGAACATTTATCTCTAATATCAATTAAGATTACACCACCATTTAAAGATGAGGCCTTTACCACAAAAAATCTTGAATACTCACCTGGGGACCATAATATAATATCTAAATTTATTGTAGAAGATATTATATTAACTAAAACAGCTAATCCAACTATAGTTCATATTGGAGATACAGAGCAAAAAGACAAATATTTTAATCAGAAATTAGTTGATCAACTAAATATACCATTTAGTAAATATAGTAAATATCCTGACTTAATATTTTTTGATAATGATAAAAAAAGAATTATTATCTTTGAGGCTGTTGCATCTTCTGGTCCAGTAGATACTTTACGTTATAAAGAACTACAAGAATTATTTATAAATTGTCCATATGAATTAGATATGAATACTGTATTTTTAACTGATAAAAAGTTTAGGGAATTTTCAAATAGAATCGCTCCTGGAACTACAGCATATGTTATAGAAACTTTACTAAAAATTGATTATTCACTATATAAGTAGCTTATTTTTTTATAATTATATAAAAATATGAACCTAAGTTGTAAAAAACTTAGGTTCATTAAATTAATTAAACAAAATATTTTCAATTGCTGCATCAATTAATTCTTGGTTATTAAATACATCATCATATATCTCAGCTAATTGTGTTAATTGTTTTCTAGTAGGATAATGTAAACTTCTTAAATCTGTAGCATTTACTTGCGTATTTCCACTAAATGTTCTAAAATACCTATCCAGTATTGTTGAATTTAAATATAATGATAACCCCTTTGCAACTTCAAGTGGCAATCCACTTTTATTTTTATGAAAATAATTAATCTTATTATCAAATGCAAAAAATTCATAGTCATAATTATCACCTCTGCATATTGCAGAAACAATTCTTCTTCTTTCTTCTTTTGAAGTCATTCTTTTAATTAATACATAATTACCATTACGTCTCATCTTATTTATATTATTTTCATTTAAACTAATATAATTATATTTTTTTACTTGCTTTTTAGGCCACTCTAAACCATTCATAGAAATGTGTTCACTAAAAAAGAATGGTATACCATTTAACATTCTTTCTTTACTTTGAATTTCTTTTGGTTCTCTAAAATCTACTACGGGCCCTGTTGAAACTTCTATTCCTAACTCTTCTAACCTACACTCTAAAGAATTTATTCGTCTTGCAATTTCTTCTTCTTCAACGCCTCTTACAATTCTAATAAGTAAATTATTATCATTTTGATAAACTACATCTTCAAACTTTTTTTCCTCTGAACTTAATCCATCATTTAAATTGCTATAACTATGAATAATTTTTATCTTATCGCTATTCTTAGGTTGTTTCTTTATGCAATGGAAAATAATATTTTCTTGTAATACAGAATCTTCCTTAAACAAATCCTTCCTTGATTCAAATAGATGAATCTTATCAAATGTCATTTTATTCAACAAATCCATTCTAAATTCTAAAAAATATGCTCCATTACAAAAACTTCTTGGAGTAATAGCCACTAGCTCGCCTTTATCACCTAATAACCTTATTGCTAATGCAACAAATGCTGCATAATAATTAGTTACATTTATACCTAAATATTCCAACATAATATCATCATCTGAATTATCTATTAATTTCATATAAGGAGGATTCATTATTACATAATCAAACTTATGTGAAATATTAAAATCTTCTTTTCCTGAGAAACTTTGTATGAAATTCTCATTTATTATTGAATACTCAATATCTATACCTTTACCCTTACACACACTACAAATATTATCCATATTATCTCGTAACTTCTCAATTACATAACTATCTATTTCATACATTGTAATTATTACTTTTTTTACTTTTCTATTTTGATTTTTTATCAATCTATCTAAAAATGCTGCTGTTAATACACCTATACCACACCCTGGATCTAAAACTCTTATAACTTCTTTATTTATTTTTTTGAACATATTTGCCATATACAATGCAATATCTTCTCCGGTATAATATTGAGCATATTTAGCTTTATTATCTTCGCTTAACAGACCTTCTACACTTTTAAAAAGGCTCCCAAAAATAAACTTCTTATTATTTATATCAATATCATTCAAGCTTGTTACAACTCCCTCTCTAGTATTATGAATATCTCTAATATATATTAATTTAATTATTTATAAAAGTCTATTATATCAAATATAAAAAACAGGATATATCACTACATCCTGTTTTCTATATTATACTCTAAAGTACTCTGTTCCTAATTTTGTTAACTTAATAAACCTTGTAACAGCCCTTTGGCTAGCTATTTTTGCATCTTTTAATTTTATATACTCATCATCACTATATAATGCCTTTATCTTTGTTCTTAAATATTCTATAGGTTCTTCTAATTTTAATATTGATTCAATATTATTAGCTACTCCTATTGCAATTATTTCGAAATTTGATAAATTAACAGCGCCTTTAAATTTTCCATCCTTATGATATTTTTTAAATACATCCTCTCCTAACGCCTCGGATAGTATTTGGAATGTCTTATCAAAAATTTCTTTTTCCTTTTTTAAATCTAATATATTTTCAGTACAAAAATCCCTCATTCTTTCAGTTATTATATCCCCTATATCATCAGTTGATGATACCTTTGCTAAATCTATATTTCTATATACAAAAAATCTTAATACATACTCTAAATCATCCTGTTCCTTTTTCCCTTTTTCTGTTAGAGGCATACAATTTATAAAATCAGGGTTATATGATAATTGTCTTAACCATACATAAAAATTTCTATTTAACATAATTGCTAGACAATTTCTTATTTCTTGGTCTGTTAACCTACTACCTCCAGTATTTAATCTATCAAATGTATCATATTTAACCTTTGGATCACTTTCTTCATCTACTTTTATAATTTTTAATGTTGCATTTAGAAAAGCATTTTTTAAGTATTTACTTTCACAAAATGAAAATTTATGCTTATGATAATCATTATTCCACACTTTGCCATCGAGCTCTTTTAATATCTTTGTTTCTACTAAAACAGTTGGTTCAACTGCCTTATTATTTTCATCCATCAAAACTCCTAAGAATTCAAATATTGTTGAAAGCCTTTGAACACCATCTATTACATCCCAATTTAAGTCTGAATCCTCTGCAACAAATATAGGTGGTATCGGAATACCTAACAAGATTGATTCAATAAATCTAGACTTTTGTTTATCCGTCCATCTAAATATTCTTTGAAATTCTGGATGTACATCTATTGCTTCCCTTTCTGTATACATTTCTTTTAATTGTGATATCATTATATCAGCTTCTTTTATTTTTATTTTTCTCCTCTCATCTTTAACTTTACTCTCCAAATCACTAGTAGTTAATACTTCTTTCTCCTCTTCCAACATTGTTAATTGAAAATCTTCCATTTTATTTTTTCCCCCTTCAACCATTTCTATTTCCATATTTTCAATGATATTATTAAAATCACTTATTTCATAATGTAATCTTAATTTTTCCTCATCAGTTAAAACTTTTCCTATTAATCCTTTGTCTACATTGAAAAATTTCCCCAACTCTTCAGCTCTCTTCGGTGGTACTCGCCTCTTCCCCTTTATCCAATCGCTTACTGACTGTGGAGATACATTTAAATAAGCTGCAACTTCTTTAAATTCAACCTTCTTTAGTTTTGCAATTAATTCTAAACCAATCATAATTCCCTCCCGACTTATTAATAAGTCTTTTTTCAGTTGTTATTTTTTCTATAAGTCAATTCTATCACGACTGATTTAATCAGTCAATTTTTTATTTTTTATTTTTTTATAAGTCACAAAAACAAAAAGCATTATTCAACTATTAAGATAGTCGCATAATGCTTTTTATTTTTATCCCAGCTCTAAACCCTACTAAATTATTAATAAATATTAATAACCCTCGACAATATAGTAATATATTGTCGAGGGTTTCATGGTGGAGGCGAGGGGTCATGTGCATCCATTATTTCTATATGGCACTGACTATATCTTCTACTATTACTTAAATAGTAGCTTGGCATATTATAGAAGCTTAGTATAGTTTATATCTTCTATCCTAGTATTCCATAGAGATTACTCCTTAGGAACCTATGAGTCGATACGAGGCTGTTGAATTTCTTCACATACCTCTCGGTATTGCCGTCAGCATTCTCTGTTACGGTTTCACCGATAAAGCCAAGTTATCACTTAAACATCACTGTTTAAGGCGACTTTCTTTCAAAATCGAACCCCTGTCCGAAAGCAGACCAGCCTGACTTTCTACGAGCGTAGTTTAGTGACTAAATTTTCGGTTCTTAGTTCGCTCACAAACAAACTCCTAATTCCCTAGCTTCATAAATACCCCTTTAGCTCAAAGCTTTGCTAAACTTCGTTTCCCACTTCTATGACACCCGCTACCCAAGTCATGGGGAACCTGGACGGATGAGCGGCTATATTAAGCTGCTAATGCAAAATTGTCTTCTGCGTTTATATTTAATGCATAGCTTATTAACGAGTCGTCCATGCTTTACTCGGCCCGCTTATCAAACCCATCACACCCCCGTCGAAGCCAAAACGCCCCCATGTAAGGTTAATAGGTCATAAACGCCTTTTACCTATTAAATTTTCAATCGATGATTAACATCGTGATTTTATTATAAAACATACAGTTTGAACTGTCAACTTAACTATTCTATTAAACCTTTGGTAAACTGATAATATTATTCTTTTACAAGAAATTTTATTTATTCTTAAAACAAATTTTCTAAATCTACCATAAAATTTTTTAAATTTAATAGTTCTTTTCCAATTATTAAACTTAACTTCTTTATAATTTACAATTAATTATTTAAATCATAAATATAAATAGAATTTATAAACTAATTACTTTTTATATTATATACTAATCTTTTATTATTATAACCTTAATACTCAATATAATTTTAAGTTATAAATAAAAACTCTTGCATTCTTTGTCGAAAGGTGTTATTCTAAATTAGCAGTTGGTACGTAAAGTGCTAATTACCGTAGAGTCTAGTTTGTCCTTCGCCGGATGCTAGGCTCTACTTTATTTTTACAATAAAATTTAAAAAGTTATACACATGAAATAAAAAACTATTCACACTTTTATTCATATTTTTCCCATTTAACTGTTCATAAGTGCACAAAACTAGCTCTTTTATATACTCATATACATACTAGTAAAATAAAAAAAGCAACATCATTAAGACATTGCTTAAAATTCTAATCATCTTTAGTTTCAAACTGTATTACATCATAATTTTCAGAGTTTATATAATAGTCATTTTCATAATCATCTCTATTAATATCATAAATATATATCATTTTAGAATAACTAAAAAAAGAAGCTCCAAAAGATTTATCATTTATCTTTTTCCCATTAATAGTATATACATCATAACTTTCATTATCACCATCTATAGTTTTGCAAATAAATACATTATTAAAAGCTGTAATTGAATCATATTCATCATCAATAATCCAATTTCCTTCTAAATCTCTTACTCCAACATTAGTATAATTTTCATCATATACTATTAATCTATTTTTATTTGCAACCTCTACATAATAAAATCCCTCTTCTATTAAATTTCCTTTTGAATCAACTATCCCATAACTATAATTATCCTCATTAACTAAATAAGCACTAGCAATTCCATCTACAAAAGAACTATCAATTTCATATTTAGAATCAAATAACTTATTTCCACAATAATCTATATAGGTATATACTCTTTCATTGCTTCCATAATAATATACACATGCAATTTCATTCTCATTATCAAAACAAGTTAAATAGCTATAATCATCCTTTAAATATATTGGTTCTAGTTTATTATTTAAATATACATATTCTCCTTTATCTTCATTATATAATTCATAAAAACTATTAGATATATCAGTAATATTATACTCGTTAAAATTAATAATTTTTAAATCCTCGTTTAAAATATAATAGTCATAACTTTCATTATCTTGTATAACAGCATATCCATCGATATATCCTCTATATATAGAGCACTTATTACTTAAAGAAATTTCATTACCATTTACATCATATAAAGTTTCTTTATTATCTTTTTCAGCTACAATAAACCCATTATATTCTGTAGTAACATAATCATATTTATCCCTTAAAACTTCTTTTCCATCCTTATTAATAACAGCACTAATTTCATCATCCTCTTCATTACCTTTAATATCATAATAGTATACAACTGCTAATCCATTACAAAAACTATCTCCATAAAAATAATCACCACTAGTAATCACTTCACCTTTTTCGTTTATGTACGCACCTTTTTCATCTATAACTACAAAGGCCATCCCCTCAGAAAAAAAGTTTGCATATCCATATTGTGGTTCAATTATAACTTCTCCACTACTGTCAATATAACCATACCTTCCTTCTTCATCAACAAATGGATATAAATCTAGTTCCTTCTCTTCTTCATACTGATACAATTTTATATTATTAACAAAAACATTATTACCATCAGTTTCTACTTGTGGCTTATCTTCAATTTTTATTTCAACACTTCCTAAAGTTCTCCCCATATTACTACTTATAAATTTCACACTAAGTAAATAATATACTATACCTATTATTACTATTCCTACTATTAAAAAAGCAGTAATAAAAATAATAACAGCTCTTTTGCTAGCTGCTTTTTGAGTTATATATTTTTCCTCTGCAATTTTCTGCACATCACATCGATGAGTTTCATCACTTTTGCCCATTTGCAGTTCACCTTCTTATTATAATTAATTACATTTTATATTATATATGTCAATTAGCTATTTTAATACTATTTATATTTTCTTTCAAAATAAAAAATGATAAGACCTATGCGTTCGTAAGCCTTACCATCTCTTATTCTTAGATAATATATACTATTCAAATTTATTGTAAATGTTCTAAAATAAAAAATAAACAAATAGTGGTAGTAAAAGTTCAATAAATTTTAGAAGTTTATTTTTAATATATAGTGAACTAAGTAGTGCTAAAAGGTTCTATCCATTATAGTTAGTACAAATTACTGAATAAATTTTATAAATAATTCATTTTCTAATTTAATCTATGAATATCTTCTAAAAATATCTCTTTTCTAAATATATTTTTAGAAGTTCCATTTTTCAATTCTTGCAGTACCATTCCCCTTTAATGTTAAAGTAGAATCAACTAAATCATTATAGATTCTAGTACTAAATACTTCTTCTCCATTATTCAAGAAAATTTCTAAAGAAGAATTATCAGAGAATATTCTCATTGAAGTAACAGCTTCAATTTCTACTGCTCTCATATCTCTTCCATAGCCTGATCTTCCAAGTTCTAATTTAAATACCTTATTATTAAATGAAAGCTTACAATCTTCTCTTAAAGCTATTTCAAACTCTGTAGTGTTTATAAAATCAATATTTAATTCAAAAGTATTGCTTTCAAATATTTCTAAAGTATTAGCTTCATTTAAAGAAACCTCTTTTTTTATTGAATCACCTTTTCTTAAAGCCTCTAATTCAACAACAGGAATTTGATATACCTTATTATTCTTTAAAACTAACTCTCTTGGAATTGTTAATTGATGTTGCCAGAAGTTATTTATAGTTGGATTCTTATGTTCTACAGCATCTGGCACTCCCATCCATCCTATAACTATTCTTCTTCCCTTAGAATCTTCAAAAGTTTGCGGAGCATAGAAATCAAATCCTCTATCTATTTCAACAAACTCGCCAAGTTTAAGTTCTTTCTTATCATTCAAAAAATTCCCTACAGCATATCCACATTGATATACATTATTATATTTATATCCTTCTGCTTCCATACCTTGTGGTGAAAACATTAATACATCTTTATCACTTAACTTAAATGTATCTGGACATTCCCACATATATCCCATATCATCTAACTTACCTGCTGGTACAGAGTGGAATTCCCAATTATAAAGATCATTTGATTTATATAATAAAATACAACCTTTATTATCAGTAGTTCTAGCTCCTAGAACCATATAATAAACTCCATCTTCTTCCCAAACCTTAGGATCTCTAACATGTAGCGACATATCATCTGGGAAATCTGTATTTCTTAAAAGCACTTTCTTTTCTGAGAAGTTTATACCATCTTTACTAGTTACTAAAATAACATTTTGCTCTCTTCCAGTTAATATATAATCATGATTTCCTTCATGCTTTACATTACCTGTATAGAAGAAATAAATTGTATCATCCTTAACAAAAGCTGATCCTGAATATACTCCATCCTTATCTTCATTTATATCTGGATAAAGAGCAACTCCTTTATCTTCCCAGTTAGCTAAATCTTTAGAAACTGCGTGCCCCCAAAACTTTAATCCTCCCATTGGCGTTAATGGTGAGTATTGATAGTAGCAATGATATTCTCCATTAAATTCACATAATCCATTAGGATCGTTTATCCATCCTATTGGAGCCATTATATGATATTTATTTCTCCATTTGTCACTATTTACAGCATCTAAATTCTTGTTCATACATTCATTTATTTGCTTATCAAAATCAACTCTTAACATAACTATCTCCCTTGTGCTAATGTTAAAACTTCTTCTTTAGTCGGTAAAGCACCTATAGCTCCTCTTTTACAAACTGTTAATGCAGCTGTTGCATTTGAGAAAGTTAATATTTCTTTTACCTTTTCTTCTGGTAAATTAACTAAACTTTCTAAAGTATTATCGCCTTCAGCAACTTGATATAAGAATGATCCTATAAATGAATCTCCTGCTCCTGTTGTATCTTGAGCTTCAACTTTAAATGATGGAGAAAATACTTTTCTTTCCTTAGTTATAAATTCTGCACCATTAGTTCCTTTTGTGTAGATTATAACTTCAACATCTCCTTGTAATAAGAAGTTTAATGCTTCAGTTTCATCTGCAATTCCAGTTATGAATTCTAATTCTTCATCACTTATTTTAACTATATTAGCAAATGGTAAGAATTCTAAAATTGCCTCTCTGCAAGCTTCTGGTGTTTCCCATAATGGTAATCTAACATTTGGGTCAAAACTTATTAAGCAATTATTCCTTTTAGCAAATTCTATAGCTTTTCTATGGGCTTCTTTTATTGGTGCATCTATTAAACTAACTGAACAGAAGTGTAATATTCCACCTTGTGCAAATACTTCTTCTTCTATTTCTTCTGCATTTAATAACATATCTGCACTTGGGTTTCTGTAGAATGAAAAATCTCTTTCTCCATCTTCTCTTAATGAAACAAATGCTAATGCAGTATTTGCTTCTTTTGTTCTTAAAACCTTTGATATATCTACTCCTAAAGGTTCAACTTGTTCTAAGATGTGATCTCCAAAGCTATCAACACCTAACTTAGTAAGCATTTGTGCATTACCACCTAACTTTGCAACTGCAGCTGCTACATTAAGCGGAGCTCCTCCTGCTACTCTTAAAAAATTACTTACATTATTTAAAGATTGTCCTTTTTCATGTGGTATAAAGTCAATTAAAGCTTCACCTATTGAAATTACTTTTTTCATAAATCTTCCTCCTCTATACTTACGGGAACGTTCCCTCATTATTTAAAAAATATACTAATTTAAATAAATATTTTTATATCATTTTTCTACGATATTATTATAACATTTATTCATTCTTAGTCTATATATTTTTTCTAATAAATATCCTGATTTAATAAAAAAAGATACCTATTATCCTTATATGACCTTTATAGTATAAAGTTAAAACATAAAACTCTAACTATAAAGACCTATAAATTATAGGTATCTATTTTTTATTTATCTATTGTCAAACATATATGTCACTTGAGCTAAATAATTATTTTCTTTATCTTCATATACTAAATATAATGTATGATAAGCTTTATTAAAGTTAGTTGTATCAAATGATACTACTCCATTTTCATCTACACACTCATCTATATGAAGAGAAACATCTTCTAATGTTATATTATTTCTAACTACTATAGCTGATAATTCTACTGTCTTTCCTTCTCTATTAACAGCATCATATTTTGCAGTTATTTTATTATCTTCTTTATAAAGACTTCCTATCACTATATTTTGGTACATAGCTTGTAAATTAAATAATTTCTCTAACCCCTTAAGTTTAGATAAATCATTTATTTCATTATAATCTAAATTTAATGTTTCTAAATTTTTAGCATATTGTAACCCTTCTAAATCTGAAATTCCATAACCCATAGCATTTAATTCAGTAAGGTTATACATATCCCCTATAGTTATATCATTTGATGATATATTTAATTCTGACTTAATAGCTTCTTTTAAATATTCATCTGAAATATTAACTACTTCTGATAAATCAACAGCTTTTTCTAACTTTTCATATGCTTCATTTAATTTAATGAACAAGTTATCAATTTCTTCTTGAGTATATCCATTAGCTAACTCTACATTAACAACTTCTAACACTTCTTGTAGATTATCAATACTTTCTCCTGTATAAATATCTTTATTTAAGTTATTTATAGTTTCAATTAATGAATCTAATTCAGCTCTATTTATTTCAAAACCATTATTATTAGCAAAGTGTAATTTAGTATCACCCCATGTTGCATGGTCTGAACCATTACCATTTCCACCATCAGTTACAACAAGTTTTAACTCCTTAGCTCCATTAATATCTACTTCAACATACTTTTGTGAATCTCTTGATGTCATTAATCCACTATCAAATTTCTTTTCACCATCAACCCAAACTTCAAAGCTTACAGACCCAACAGTTCCATACATTTGTCTATCTACACCAATATATGAAGTGAAATATGCATAATCTTTATCACTTAAATTATAAATTATAGTAGATGTTGAATGTGATCCTATACCTCTTTCATAAGATACTTCTTGTCCATTTTCACCTGTTAATCTTAAAGCTCTTCCACTTATTGATATATCTTTCTTTGGAGCAGTATAACTGTTATTAGTTGAATTCCAATCATATTCTGTTAAGTAAGTGTAATCATTCATATCAACTACTGCAATAGTTCTTGTTTTTGTAGTTGTATTCCCATCACTATCGGTTACTTTATAAGTTAATTCATACTTTCCAGCTTTATTAAAATTAACTTCTCCTGCTACTTCAATATTATTTGTTAAATCTCCATCTTCAGCATCACTTGCAGAATATTCTTCATTTAACTCTATAGGATATCCTACCTTTGTAGACACTGACTTTGGTATAGAAAGTGTTGGTGCCGCATTTAATATTAAGAATTTAGCATCACCAAAGCTAGCATGATCTGATGCATTTCCATTTCCAGCATTATCTGCAACAATCTTTAACTCTGATACTCCCTCTAATGGGATTCTTACTAACTTAGCATCATCTGCCCATTTCATTATTCCACTATTATAAAATTCTACGTCATCAGCATAAACTTTAAATATTACACTTGAATTATTTTGTTGTGCAATATTTCTATCTATACCAACATAAGTTTCAAAGTATTCATAATTTTTACCTTCTAAGTTATAAACTATTTCTGAATTTGCATGAGTTCCAATACCCTTATCAAATACTTTTTCTTCACCATTTACACTTAACTTAATTTTAGCTCCACCTGATGCTAAATCTTTTCTTACTTGTCCATAGTCAGTTCTTGCAGAATCCCAATCGATATCAGATAAATACTCTGAATCACTATAAACTACAATAGTTTTTTCTGAAGTAGCAATATTTCCATCACTATCTGTTACTGTATATGATACTTTATAGTCACCAGTTTTATTAGTTGTAAAATTATTTGAATTAATTACTACTTTATTTGTTATATCTCCATCTTCTTGATCGCTGGCATTTACAGATGACATTAAATCATATTCACTTCTTAACTTAACATATTCTGTTTCACCTACAGTTAAGCTTGGGAATTTATTTCTTATAATTTCTTCAGCCATATTTAAATCATCTTGGAAAAGTTCTTCTGCTGGGTGAGCACTAACCTCTTCTCTTAATGCATTTAACTTTTCTAAAGTATTATATTGTTCACTTACTTCATTTTTATTATCGTCAGTAAATAATTCATTCTTAATTTTATCTGATAATTCATCAGTTTTATAGAATGACATTTCACCTATACTTGCCCAGTTTTGATTTGCTTCAATGAATTTAAACTTAACTCTTCTTGCTTCTGTTTTAGTTATATCAATTTCAATAACATCATTTACACTACCATTATATGAACCAGTACCTGCTAATCTAAAGTCATTGCCTTCTGCTTCGGTAGAAACATAAATTGCAAATTTGGTTGCAAATCCTTTCCCACCATTTCTAGCTGCATAAGCAATTTTATCTATCTCATTAACTTCACCTAAATCAAACACAACTTCATTTTGGAATGATAGACTATTTGGATTTCCAGTTTCCCAATGAGTATTTCTATTATTATCTATTGCATATCCAATAACACTGCTTCCATAGTTTCCACCATTATTAGAAATTGAAGCTACTGGTATTTTGAATTCTTCATTATATGCTTCTAAATTATTAAATGCCCCATACTTTGATTTAGTTGTAGTTAGCTCTTCATACACTGTTATATATGAAATCTTTTCAACTACATTATTATCACTATCTGAAACTCTATAAGTAACTTCAAATCTACCAACCTTTTCTGCTTCATAAGTATTTGAAACTATTTCGATACTTGAAGTTAAATCTCCATCTTCAATATCAGTAGCAGATATACCTTCATTAAAATCTACTACTTCTCCTAGCTTATAAGTTTTATCTGTAACAGTTAAATCTGGTTTTGCATTATTAGTAGTTAATTTTGGATTTGCTATTACTGCATGGTCAGATGTATTTCCATTTCCTCCATCACTAACTTCTATAACTAATTCCTGAACGCCCTTAACTGGAACATTTATAGCAACCATATTATCTGCATGTTTTATTACACTTGTAGTAGCTAGAACTTCACCATCAGCAATAACTTTAAATACTACACTTGAATTGCTTTGAGATTCTATGCCCATATCAATTCCAACTAATGCTTCAAAGTAGTCATAATCTACATTTGATAAATCATAAGTTATCTTACCATTTGCATGTATTCCAAACCCTTTATCAAAAGTTTTTATTTCATTATTTACTCTACCCTTTATACTACTATTTCTTCTTGGAGTCCCATATTGAGTTGTAATGCTTGTCCAAGCTGTATCTGATAAATAATCATAATTACTTACCACTTGTACGTTTACTGTTTTTGTAACAACCACTCCATTATCTTCAATAGTATATTCTAATGGATAAGTCCCTTTTTCATTTACATTAACTTCTCCATTTATAACTATATTTGAGCTTATATCTTCTCCATTGTAATTTAATGCTTTAACTAAATTCATTGGATCGAATTCTTCTCTAAGTTTTATACTTATTGACTCTTGTTCTACGCTTAAACTTGGTGTTAAAGAATTTACTACTACTTCTTCTCCAATATTTAGTTTTTTATCATATGGTACAACAGTATAATTTACTGACTCTCCTATATTTGATTCTGTATCAACAAAACTATTAGTTGAAGTAAATCCTATTAATTCACCATCTTTAAATATTTCATAACCTAATACATCATCCTTAAACTCTTCATTAACGCTAAAAGATAATTTTATATTTTCATTTTCTTTAAGCACATTAACATTTAACTCTGGATTACTAGTAAATCCTTCACCATCATATTCTATATAATCATAGTTAGCATACCAAGTTTTTATATCAGGTTTTGGATATTGACTTAATAACTCTTTTGTCTCGTCAGAAACCCAGAATCCATGTCTTTCAAAATGCTCGCTTAAATCTAATTCTAAAGCTATACTAGAATATTTAGCTAACTGATTTAACTTATCATTTGCTGAATTTGTTGAATCTAAAACTATGTTGTTTTCTCTGTACTGGCTATTTAATTTCCCCCAATATCCTGGATATATCATTTCTAATTGCCAATAAACAGCTAAGTTTTCAAAATATCCTCCATCATAATAATAATTACTATCTGTTGATATAACATTTTTGAAAACATGACTTTCGAAAGGTATTCTTTTATTTGGATTATTATAATAATAAGAAGAATTTTGAGGTATCATATTATTTGTAACCTCACCTATAGTTCTTACTCCTATATCAAGCTTATGACCCATTTCGTGATCAACACCCCAGCCTCCTACACTAGTTAACATAGATACCATTACATCACTTTGAACACCTATATGCCCAGATGCAGCATACATATATCCAAATGGCTGAGCTAATCTTATATTCTCTCTAGTATACTTAATATCATTCTTTATGCTACTTCCATCCATACCTAAATATTCAAATATCATATCCATATGATCATCATACATATTTACAGTATTCATTGGACCAAATTCTTGGTTTATATAAGCCTCATATGCCCCTGTTGCAGTTCCTGTAAATACAAGATGATCTGAAACTATCTCTACAACATCTATCATTTTCCTATCCATAACATTAGGATTTTCTGCCTTGTCCGCATCAAGTCTTGCTTTATAATCTTTTAGAAGCTGTAAGAACTCTTCTTCATCAGTATTTTTATCCATCATAGGGAACTGTTCACAACCAGATGCAAATCTTATAACTGGAGCTTTACTTTGTTGTTCTTCAGTATAAGGGTTTACTATATATACAGCTCCACCTGGAGTTACATCATGTCTATACCATCCATCATTTTGACTAACAGCAGGTACAGTTATTACATTTTTACCTATATGTAAACTTACTGTCCTTCCCCAACTTGCAAAACTTCCTTCTTGTTGTGAAAACATTAACTGTGGTAATGGTTGCCCTGGTTCTGCATCAACATATACTGTTATTGTTTCCCCTGCTCTAGCAACTACTCCAGTAGGCTGATTATTATTACCAAATCCAAACTTTAAATTACTATTGGCATGTGCATTTCTATCCCCATACTGTTCTGCGACAACAGTTTTAACAGTTTGTAAAGTACCATTTACAATATCCTTAGCCACTTGTATATCTTTTAAATAAACTGGTGCTAATGGATGTTCACTAATATCACTTTCAAGTTCTGCTAATTTTTCTATAGTATTGAATTCATTTGAAACAGTATCCATTAATCCATTTGTAAATAGTGTTTTCATTTTTTTAGATACTAAATCTTCTTTATATAATCTTATATCTGAAATTGATGCCCAGTTTTCATGCGCCTTATCAAATACAAATTTTACTCTTTTAGCTTTAGTTGCATCAAATTGTATTTCTAACATATCATTAGTTACTGTATAACTACCTTCTGTCACCTTTTGGAAATTATCTCCTGAGTCAACTGGCGATATATATATACTAAACTGCTCTGCAAACCCTTTTCCACCAGATCTTGATTTATAAGTTAATCTACTTATTACTTCTGCTTCTTCTAAGGTTAATATAACTTCATTCTTAAATGAATCACTATTAGGCTTTCCTGTTTCCCAATGAGTATTAGCATCTTCATCTATTGCATACTTTATTGCAGAACTAGCATATTGTCCTCCATTGTTACTTATACTTAAGTTTTTAACTCTATATACATCATCATATTCATTTATATAATCTGTATAAAATGGTTCAAATTTAGATACATTTGCAGTACCACTTTCAACTTGCCCAAATTCAATTAACTCTTTAGCTAAATTTAGCTTTTCAATATATTCATCTTTAAATGGATGTCCATTAGATTCTGCTATTAAATTATTAATAGCTTCAATTGTTCCAAATTCAGGATTAACTTCATTCATTTTTTCATCTACAAATAATATATCTATTTTTTGATCTAATTCATCTGGCATATATAAACCAAATTCATAAGCTAATGCCCAATTTTCATATCCCTTTTTATATACAAACTTTATTCTTCTTACTTCTGTTTCTTTAAATTTTATTTGCAAAGTATCTTTAGTCGTTATACTTGTAGATCCATCTGATATTTTCTCAAATGTATCCCCTTCAGAAGTTCTAGATCCATATATTTCAAACTCTTGTGCAAACCCTCTCGAAACTAGGCTTGTATACATTATTCTATCTATCGTAGTTAACTCATCTAAAGTTATTACCACTTCATTTGTATGGCTAGATGTATTTTGCTTACCTGAATGCCAATTTGTGTTTACATCTCCATCCATGGCTCTTGATATATCATTAGAGGCATATTGTCCACCATTAGTTGTTATACTTGTAACTTTTTCTAATGGTACCTTGAATAATTCATCATAACTTGCTAACCTTTCATCATTAAACGACTTAAAGTTAGATACCTTAGCCTCTGTAAATTCTAATACCTTTCCTTCTAATATTATTCTAGCATTATTAATATCTTCTGCTATTTCACTATATAAAGGATGTGTACTTGCTTCTAAATCAAAAGCTTCTAATTTTTCTAGTGTATTAAATTCTTCACTTAACTCATTCTTTGAATTATTAGTGAATATATTATTCATTTTATCTATTATGTTATCTTCTTTATAAAACATAAATTCAGATGCACTTGCCCAACCTTGATTAGCCTTTTTAAATACAAACTTTATTTTCTTAAATTCAGTTGCATCAAATTTTATTTCTACAACATCTCTTGTTGAATCTTTATACTCACCAGTAGCTACTAATTGAAAATCATCACTATCATCATTAGATGCATATATTTCAAATTCTTCAGCAAAGCCTTTTCCCCCTGCATCTGGTCTTGCTGCATAAACTATTCTATTTAATGTAGTTGCTTCTTTTAAATTAATTATGACCTCATTAGTAAAACTTGAACTATTAGGTGAGCCTGTTTCCCAATGAGTTTTGAAGTTTTCATCTATAGCTTTATCTATGGTGCTACTTCCATATTTCCCACCATTATTAGTTATAGATTCAATATTAGAATTATCCATTTTAAATACTTCATTATAACGCTCCAATAAATCGCTACCATATAAGCTAAATTTAGTTACAGTAGCCTCCTTACTTTCAGTTTCTTCCACCGCTCCATCAACTTGGATAGTATCATTTTGTTTTAATGTCTCTGCAAATACATTAACAGGTGTAGATAGTAAATTTGTTATTGTTGCAGCTAAAATTAGTGTTGATAATTTTCTTTTTAACATTTATTTTCCCCCCGAAATATTATTTCCCAAGAGAAGTACATTAAAAAAAGCTACTCTCTAAAGAGTAGCTAAAAATAAGTCTTAATAAAGATTAATATTTATCGAAAATGCTGTAAGGGTGCATTTACTTGAAAGTAAAGCACTTCAATGAAATATAAAAACTTTATTTACTTAAAAACAAAAAGTCTAATGTACTCTTTGGCAACTGGCTGACATAGTAATTAAACCTTAGTCCCTATAGCTTTGCGTCCTTAAATTTCTTTAAGTTTGCCTATTAAATTTTCAATAATATTGATAATCCTTAATATTATTTACAGTAAAATAATTACTATATAAATTATATCCCATTCTCATTAGCAATCTATTAAAAAGTATTAACTTTCATATTTTTCAACACAATTTTCATTAATAAATATTTATTTTCCTTTTATTCGACTTATATTCCATTTATACTATGCATACTTAACTAATATTAATTATTTTTTAAATTATTCTATTTCTTTTTCTTTCATGTGTTTTTTATGTTTACATCTGCCATGACTTTTCATATGTTCTCCATGTGCAATGTTTCCTCTCCACGATTTTAGCAACTTTGATAATATTACTTCTAATTGCTGTTGTTCTTCTTCATTTATCGCATTGAATAATTCCTTTGACCTATTTTTAAGTTCTTCTTCCTTTAGTAAAATACTTTCTTTACCCTTTTCAGTTATTGATATATTTACTTTTCTCTTGTCATTCTCATCTTTTTCTCTTATTATTAATTCTTTTTCCTCTATCTTGCTTAAAATTTCGCTTAAAGATCCTGAACGAATATCAATAATATTTTGTAATTCACTTTGTGTCATTGTGCCCTTTTCCAAAAGCACTCTTAATATACGTCCTCTTCCATGGTGACCACAATGTTTATTATTTAAAATAGTGCCACATTTCCCTATCATTAGCATAAGTCTCTCTTCTTGAGGTAATTTTTTAAATTCTTCACGCTTTTTAGACTGCTCTTTTAATTCCTTTACCTTTTCTTCTGTTATTTCTCCATTATTTAATAATCTTATGAACTTCTTTCCCCTACAGCATTTTAGTTCATTTACGTCACAACCTTTACCACATATTGGACATTTTTCATATTTAATTTCTTTATTCATATATATTCACTCCTTTTAGTTAGGTACCTTGTTATTTTCATTATACATCCTCTATATATTTTTATCAAGGTACCTAATTAATTTAAAAGCAAAAAAGAAGAAAATGCATTTTACATTTTCTTCTTTCTCTATTTATATTAATTTATTAAGCTTCTTCCTTAATTCCCATTATCCAAGTAGCTATAAATGCAACTGCACCCGCAATAACTAAACCAATACAGTAGTTAACCATTGTATCTGCTGTAGTAATTGCTATAGCTGGTAAAGCTGTAACACCAACAGCTGTCATCTTAACATGTGTAAATACTACATAAGCACCTGCTGCTGCTCCACCAATAGCCGCACCAATAAATGGTTTTCTATATCTTAAGTTTACTCCAAATATAGCTGCTTCTGTTATACCCATTGTACAACTTATTGCTGCTGGTAATGATATAGCTTTCATCTTCTTATTCTTAGTTTTGAAGTATACTGCTAAAGCTGCTCCACCTTGTGCAAAGTTAGCAACTGCCCATATTGGAAGTAATGTATTAAATCCTGTTAAAGCAATAAGTCCTAACTCAATAGCATGGAAGCTATGATGTATACCTGAAATAACTATAGCTGAATATAATCCACCAAAGATTATACCTGCAATATACCAAAATTATTTAATGCATATTGTAAGAATATACTTATTCCATCACCAATCCAGTTAGCAAATGGTCCAACAACTACTAAAGCTAAGAATCCACTTAGTATTACTGTTATTAATGGAGTTAATAATATGTCTAACATATTAGGAACAATTTTTCTAACATTTCTTTCTATTATAGACATTAGGAATATTACAAATAATATTGGTAATACAGTTCCTTGATACCCCTTTAGAGGCATATCAATAATTCCAAATACAGACATTGTTTGAGCTACAGCACCTGATTGTTGTTCCCAAGCATTCATTAATGCTGGGTGAATCATTATACCAGCAACAGTTGCTGCTAAGTAAGTATTACATTTAAATACTTTTGCTGCACTGATAGCAACTAATATTGGTAAGAAGTTAAATGCTGCACTACTAAACATATCAAGTAGTGTCCACCACCAAGTTCCCTCAGCAGAAATACCAAACTTAGAGCATAATCCCATAATTCCCATTAATAATCCTGAAGCAACGATTGCTGGAATTATTGGTACAAATATATCTGATAATAATTTAGCTAATTTTTGAAGTGGATTTAATTTTTCTGCTCCTGAATCTTTAACATCTTGAGTACTCATTTCAGTTATCCCACAAATTTTAATTAATTCAGCATAAACTTTATTAACAGTACCTTGTCCTATAATAACTTGAAATTGTCCACCATTAATAAATGCACCTTTTACGATATCTAGCTTCTCTAACTCTTCTTTGTTAGCTAAACTTTGATCTTTTAATACCATTCTTAATCTTGTCGCACAGTGTGCTGCACTTGCAATATTTTCTGAGCCACCGATATATTTTAATATATCTTGAGCAGCATCATAATACTTGTTAGATCCCATTTTTTAATCTTCCCAAATATTTTTATGTTCTTATATTTACCTTGCCATAAAGGCCTTATTCATTTTATGGTAATGTTCCCACGACACTCATAAAAAAAATGTAGTAATGTTCCCACTCTTTCCATAAATAAATGTTTCTCGTTTTCATATCATCTTGTGCATTGTGATTAAATTTATTATTAATTCAAAATTTAATATGATTATATAATTTTATTTTGTATAAGTCCATAGTTTATTTATAATTTTATACTAGAACTTTTTACCTTATTATTAATTAAAAGTAGTTTTACAGGGGAATATTCCCATATAAGCCCTTTGTAAAACCTTTTCATATTTTTATTATACACTATTTCTTTCGACAAGTAAACATTTCAATTTTACTTTTTTTACTACAGAATTATTTTTTTCTATCTTACTATCAAGCTCTTCTAAAATTATCTCTGCTGATTTTCTTCCAGCCGTTTTATAATGATAATGTACAGTTGTAAGTCTCGGTCTTATAACTCTAGAAATTTTAGAATCTCCCATTCCTACCACTGCTACATCATCCGGAACCTTATAATCGTTGTCTATTAGATACTCTATTGCACCTAAAGCTAAATTATCAGTTACAGCAACAATGGCTGTTGGAACATCTTCCCCCTCCATCATCTCTCTAGTTAATATATATCCACTCTTCTCATCAAAATCACCACTCTTAATGTTTTCATAATTTATCTCAATATTATTATTTTTTAATGTCTCTATATAAGCTTGCTTTCTATAAAGCCCAACAGCTTTATCCTCTTCATAAACTCCAATATATCCAATTTTTTTATGACCTTTTGCAATCAAATAATTAGTTATATCTTCTGTTGCTTGAAATTCATCAAAATATACAGATGGAAATTTTTCAATATCTTGTGCAACAACAACTATTGGAACCTCTAAATCTCTTATAACTTCTATATGCTTATCTGTTACCTTCGTTGCCATAAATATTATTCCATCAACTTGATTTGATTTAAATATATTAAGGTATTCTAATTCTTTTTCTATAGATAAATTTGTATTTGCTATCAAAATATCATATCCATTAGGAGACAAAACCTCTGTAATACCTTCAACTACTCTTGACGGAGTTTCACTGCTTATTTTAGGAACTATTACCCCTATTAAGTTCGTCTTTTTAGTTCTCATACCTTTTGCTTGTCTTTGAGGTGTAAATCCTGTTTCTTCAAGTACTTTTTTTATTTTTTCTCTAGATTCAACACTTACATATCCATTATTTAAATATCTAGATACTGTAGATTTTGAAACACCTGCTAATTTTGCAATATCAATTATGTTTAACGCCATTAGCTATCCTCCCTATATAATGAATATTTATAAATTATCTATTACATTTTAACATTCTTTAAGAATTTTATCACATTATTCTTAATATTCTTCAGTAATAATTATAAATAAAACTACTTCTGCTTTACTTTACTAAATTACCTATATAACTTTACCTAAGTAAACTTAATAT
>PPYE01343514.1_pt1 | contig 22995 bp, 20 predicted proteins | sample 1559881 | NCBI WGS metagenome assembly PPYE01 (sample SAMN08240022, study PRJNA423297) | Human gut metagenome, whole genome shotgun sequencing project.
ACAGTAGCAGAAGTGAAAGAAGTGATGGATGATGCGATCGCTCATTCACAGAAAGCTTCCGCAAAGAAGCTTGTGAAGAGAGTATTTGGAAAGAATACAGATTCTTCCGACAGAATTCTGCTTTCAGAGAAAGATTTCAACATTTAATGACATATATTTGTTAAGAATTAATAGACAGTCAGTAAAACGACTGTCTATTTTTGTGCAATAATACATTTTCTCTTTCTTTTTTATACAGTATCAAGTATAATAAAACTATAGTGTTCAAGGGTAGAATGAAACTTTGTTACCAATTGAATGATTCGGTAATGTGCCTTGATCTATAAGAAATTGTATGGTTTTTAAATCATTACAATCAGGAATATATTTGAGCAGTGAGGTGGCTTTATGGTTAAGAAAAACAGCACGAAGACGAAAGTGCAGCCTTATGAGATCGGAGAACTTGACCATTATCTTTTTGGGCAGGGAAATCATTATGAGATTTATAAAAAGATGGGTGCCCATGAGGTGACAAAGAACGGAAAAAGAGGAGTATATTTTGCGGTATGGGTTCCTCATGCAGTAAACGTTTCTGTAATCGGAGAGTTTAATGACTGGGATGAGACGAAAGATAAGATGAAGAGAGGGGAGCCTCTCGGAATATATACATGCTTCGTTCCGGAGGCGAAGAAAGGGGATTTGTATAAGTTCTGTATAGAGACACAGGCGGGTGAGAAGATTTACAAAGCAGATCCATTTGCTAATTATGCAGAGCTCCGGCCGGGAACAGCTTCCAGAATCACAGATATTTCTAATCTGAACTGGTCAGACAGTAAGTGGATGACTGCTCGTGAGAAATGGGATAACAAAGAAGAACCAGTGTCTATTTATGAAGTACATATGGGTTCCTGGATGAGACATCCTGGAAGAGAAGATGAAGGATTTTATACATATCGTGAGTTTGCAGAAGCAATTACAAAGTATGTAAAAGAGATGGGATATACTCATGTTGAGTTGATGGGAATCGCAGAGCATCCATTTGACGGTTCCTGGGGATATCAGGTAACCGGATATTATGCACCAACTTCACGCTATGGAACACCGGAAGATTTTGCATATATGGTGAATTACCTTCATAAGAATAATATCGGTGTTATTCTTGACTGGGTACCGGCGCATTTCCCGAAAGATGCACATGGTCTGGCAGATTTTGACGGAACACCGACATTCGAATATCCAGATCCGAGAAAGGGCGAGCATCCTGATTGGGGAACGAAGGTGTTCAATTATGAAAAACCGGAAGTTTCTAACTTCCTTCTGGCGAATGCATTGTTCTGGGTTGAACATTATCATGTAGATGGACTTCGTGTAGATGCAGTGGCATCTATGCTGTATCTAGACTACGGAAGAGAAGATGGACAGTGGATTCCGAATAAATTTGGCGGAAATGAGAATCTTGAGGCGATTGCATTCTTTAAACATCTGAATTCTGTAGTTTGTGGAAGAAATAAAGGCGTTATGATGATCGCAGAAGAATCTACAGCATGGCCGAAGGTGACAGGATCTCCTGAGGATGACGGACTTGGATTTACTTTGAAGTGGAATATGGGTTGGATGCATGACTTTACAGAGTACATGAAACTAGATCCGTATTTCAGAAAAAATGCACATCATATGATGACATTTTCCATGGAATATGCATATTCAGAGAACTATATTCTTGTACTTTCTCATGATGAGGTTGTTCATCTGAAATGCTCCATGTTGAATAAGATGCCGGGAGAAGGATGGGATAAGTTCCGCAACTTGAAAGCGGCATATGCATTTATGATGGGACATCCTGGAAAGAAACTTCTCTTTATGGGACAGGAGTTCGCACAGCTTCGTGAGTGGAGTGAAGAGAGAGAACTGGATTGGTTCCTTCTTGCAGAAGAACCGCATCAGCAGATTCAGAACTGGTATAAAGATTTGCTTCATCTTTATAAGAAGAATAAGGCATTGTATGAGTTGGATAATGATCCAAAGGGATTTGACTGGATCAATAAGGATGATATCTTCCGGAGTATTTTCAGTTTCATAAGACATTCAAGGGATGGTAAGAAAAATCTGCTCTTTGTATGCAACTTTACACCGGTAGACAGGCCAGATTACCGTGTTGGTGTTCCGAGAAGAAAGCAGTGCAAGCTTGTTCTTAACAGTGATGAGACAAAATACGGTGGATCAGGAGAAGAACGCCCATTGGTTTACAAGCCAGAGAAACAGGAATGTGATGGTCAGAAATATTCCTTTGCATATCCTCTTCCGGGATATGGTGTGGCAGTATTTGAGTATTAAGTTGTATGGTATAGTGTTTTCCACGAATAGATGGAACAGGAATTAGACATACATTGATTTGCCCCTGCATAGATTGTAAAAAACAAACTATGCAGGGGCTTTTCTATGAGAGAATATATTGAGGAGCGTGCAGTAGAAATTGCAAATTATATTATAGAAAATAATGCGACAGTGAGACAGACAGCAAAACAGTTTCGGATTAGTAAGAGTACGGTGCATAAGGATGTTACAGAACGTCTGCTTCAGATCAACCCATCATTGGCTCATGAAACGCGTAAGGTTTTAGACACCAACAAATCAGAACGTCACATCCGGGGAGGGCTCGCCACCAGAGAAAAATATTTACACTTGCATACTTCCAATTATTGAAGTTAATGTTACAATAAAAAAGGATATTCAATCGGAAACACGGACATTGAGAGGAGACTGTTCAAATGCGGGTGGCAATCATTGAAAGGGATGAAAAAGTATTAGAAGAACTGAAAAAAGGTTTGAAACGTGTAGATCCGAATTACGAATTGGCGGGGATTGCAGGGAACGGACAGTCTGCATATGAGATGATAACAGTTATGCAGCCAAACCTTGTTATTATGGATATTGGGCTTCCACGGATGAATGGATTAAATCTTTTGAGAAAATTACGCACGGAAGGACGCGAGTTTCGTGTGATTATTATAACAAAGGATGAAGATTTTCAACAGGCAAAGCAGGCAATCGATCTGGGGGTGGACGGATATTTAGTACAGCCGTTTCAGCCGATGGAGCTTAAGAAGGCATTAAGCCGTATTCATGAAAAAATAAGGAATGAGTATTGGATGCAGGCTTCTTTTACTGTTGAAAATGTTCTGTTGAGCTGCAGAGATGGAGAAATTATATCGAATCAGAAGTTAAATGAAATGACCATTCGGAGATTTGGTTTTACAGTGGATGATCCGGGATATTTATTTACGGTTTCAATGGCAGACGAATACGAGGAGCAGAAGGAGAATGTACGTGGATTTCTCGAAGAAATCTGTAGACATGAGTGTGGATTTTCGGCATCTGTTATATGTTCGGATCAATGGAAAAAGGTGTACCTGATCATTTACCGGGTATATGAAGCTAGGAACTGGAAAGAATATTTTCAAAAAAATGTGGTTACAGGGTTATGTAGGAAGTTTCCGGGGACAATTATTTGTGTATGGATAGAGACAAAACAGCTGACAAAGCTGGAAGAGGCAATGATTCAGACAGGGAGCCTTATGGAATGGAATCTTCTTCAGCCACGAGGAGTTTTGATCTGTCAGCAGACAGTTGAGAAATTTGAAGTTGTTCCGGTGCGTTATCCGGTAGAATTAGAACAACGAATGCGGGAAATGATTTTCGATGAAAACAAGAAAGGAATTGCCAGACAATTTCAACTTGTTTGTGAGGAAATGAAAAGAGAAAAATATTTTCCAAAAGAAATAAAATACAGTATCATTCGTTTTTGTATGGCAGCTGGATTAAATTATAGAAATTATGGCGGGGAGATTGACGAAACAGAAATCCTGAGTCTTATGCAGCAGATTACATATGCCATCAGCTGGAAACAGATAGAGAAAGCGATTCAAGGATTGGAACGGATGCTATCATATGAACATAAATTTGAGCGGTACAGTACGCTTATTCAAAAAGCAATGGAAATTGTAAGAAAAGAATATGACAGAGGTATTACATTGGAAGAAGCAGCGAGCCAGCTTTATGTATCAGAAGAATATCTGAGTTCCCAGTTTAAGAAGGAGACAGGATATAATTTTACAGAAACTGTGAGGAAATACAGGATAGAAAAAATAAAGGAGCTTCTTAGGACAACAAAATATAAGATGAATCAGATTGCGGGGCTTGTCGGTTACTCTGATCCCAAATATATGAGTAAGGTGTTTAAAGAGGAGGAAGGAATTTTACCGACGGAATACAGACGTAACTCCAAGGGGATTTCATAATCAGGAGTAATTTCATATTGCTTATAGAAAAAAAGTAGAGAATAAGAGGCATATTTAATTAAAAAAATACACTTTTATAAAAAATTTCACCCTTTTAAATATAAAAAATGTGCTATGATATATGTGAAAAGTGAAAAGGATTTCATAGCCGTTAAGGCAGGAAGAGGTGAAAAGAATGAGCACAATGAACATTACTTTCAAACACCCGGATGAGATTATTGATTTCTTGAACACAGTATGTAAATTTGACTTTAACATGGACATGAGAAGAGGACGGGCAGTAGTAGATGCGAAGTCATTACTTGGAATCATGAATTTGGGATTGAATAACGTGATTGAACTGCAGATGTATGCAGACGATTGCACAGAACTTGAAAGACAGCTAGAAAGATTTGCAGCATAAAATGGAACATAAAAATGGGATGTCGGGCATTTGTTCGGCATCTTTTTTGTTTTGGATAGATCAGAAGGGGAATAATTACCGTGTATAGTAATAGAAATTGTGGATAAGATTTTATTTTACATAAACAAATACTTGTAAATCAATGATTCCTCTACTATAATGAAGAACAGAAAAAGATATATAGATAAAGCAAATAGTTTTGATTGGATTTTACAGGAGGAAAGATTTGAAGAAAGAATTAGTAATTGTCCTTGACTTTGGTGGACAGTATAACCAGCTGGTCGCAAGACGTGTCAGGGAGTGTAATGTATATTGTGAAATTTATTCATATAAGACAGATATTGAAAAAATCAAAGAGATGAATCCAAAAGGAATCATTCTCACAGGCGGACCGAACAGCTGTTATGAGCCGGATTCACCGACTTATTCAGAAGAACTGTTCAAGCTTGGAATTCCGGTTCTCGGACTTTGCTATGGCGCACAGCTGATGTCTCATGTACTTGGTGGAAAAGTTGAGCGTGCAGATGTAAGAGAATACGGTAAGACAGAAGTTATTATTGATAAAAAAGACTCCAAAGTATTTGAGGGTGTTTCAGAGACAACAACATGTTGGATGAGCCATTTTGATTATATTTCAAAGATTGCTCCGGGATTTGAAATTACAGCACACACTGCTGACTGTCCGGTTGCAGCAGCTGAGAACGCAGCTGAGAAACTGTATGCAATCCAGTTCCATCCAGAAGTACTTCATACAGTAGAAGGAACAAAGATGATCAACAACTTTGTAAAAAATGTATGTGAATGTGCGGGCGACTGGAAGATGGATGCTTTTGTTGAGAATACAATTGCAGAGATCCGCGAGAAGGTTGGAAACGGAAGAGTATTGCTCGCACTGTCAGGTGGGGTTGACTCTTCAGTGGCAGCAGGACTTCTTTCCAAAGCCATTGGAAAACAGCTTACTTGTGTATTCGTAGATCACGGACTTCTTCGTAAAAATGAAGGAGATGAAGTTGAGGCAATCTTCGGACCAGAAGGCCAGTTTGATCTGAACTTTATCCGCGTAAATGCGCAGGAAAGATATTATAACAAACTTGCAGGCGTTACAGAGCCAGAAGCAAAACGTAAGATTATCGGTGAAGAATTCATCCGTATCTTTGAAGAAGAAGCAAAGAAGATCGGTACTGTTGAATTCCTTGCACAGGGAACAATTTATCCGGATCTGGTAGAAAGTGGTCTTGGCGGAGAATCCGCTGTGATCAAATCTCACCACAATGTAGGAGGACTTCCGGATTTTGTAGATTTCAAAGAAATCATTGAGCCGCTTCGTGATCTTTTCAAAGATGAAGTTCGTAAAGCAGGACTTGAGCTCGGACTTCCTGAAAGACTCGTATTCCGTCAGCCATTCCCAGGACCGGGACTTGGAGTACGTATCATCGGCGAAGTAACAGCTGAGAAAGTTCGTATCGTTCAGGATGCAGATGCTATTTATCGTGAAGAGATTGAAAATGCCGGACTTGATAAGACAATTGGTCAGTATTTTGCAGCACTTACGAATATGAGAAGCGTTGGTGTTATGGGTGATGAGAGAACTTATGATTATGCTGTAGCTCTTAGAGCCGTTAATACGATTGATTTCATGACTGCAGAGGCAGCGGAGATTCCGTATGAAGTTCTGAATAAAGTGATGAGCAGAGTTATAAATGAAGTTCGTGGGGTGAATAGAATATTCTATGATCTGACGAGTAAGCCACCGGGAACGATTGAGTTTGAATAACGGACAAAAAACCTCGGATGCCCATTTTACAAGGGTTTCCGAGGTTTTGTTATGTCTGTTGGCTCTATTTTGGCTCTATTTAAGAAATTTTGATAGGTAAAAACGTCGACGGATTAAAAAATATAGGATTTGAGCAACCAAACAAAAAACATAGATATAATAAATCCGATTGTGGCACTTAGTAAAGCTGAAAGCAGTTGCTGATAAGGACGTTTTCCTTTTTCTTGTGCTTTTTCAATTTCATCTAATTGCTTTCCTTCGGTGAATGCCACAATTTCTTTGTACGTCATAATATCATTTTCTTTTTTGAACTTTTCTACTCTTAAAGCGTAATATATCATAATTAAGAAAAGAATTCCCCAAACGATATATCCACAATATCCTAAAAATACTGCCAATGGCACAGCTGCAATGACAGTTAATATTAAAAGTACTGTAAAAATAGCTCCATCACGATTAAATTTCTGTATAGCTTCTTTGCTAATTTCTTCTTTCATAGTAGTAATATCTCCTTTGATTAGTTGATCAAGAGAGATGTGAAATGTTGAACTTAACAGTAGCAGGCTATGAATATCTGGATAACTTTTATCATTTTCCCAATTAGAAATAGTTTGTCTTGTGACATATATTTTTTCTGCAAGTTCTTCCTGAGATAAATTCATATCTGTTCGATATCTTTTTATCTGTTTATACAGTTCCAATGCGCGTCCTCCTTTTTACGTGTTTTTTCTCTCGACCTAGACATATCGTATTAAATGTTAGTAAATGATTCTATCAAAATGCTTTTACATAGAGTAAATTCAATAGTCAAAGGTCTTTTACATAGTAGAATGAGAGGTTATATCTATTGTGGAAATACTTTTACAGTAATTCTGTTGGTTCCTTTTTTGACAACCATATTATCATCTACTAGATGATTTTTTATATCTTCTATGTTCTGCTCAATCTCAGTGATAGTTTCTGCATAATTATCTTCGGCACTCAATTTATTCTTGGAGTTTTCCAGATTTTCTTTTATTTGCTTTGCTTTAAGATAGGTGCAAAGTTTATTGTTGATAGCAGCGTTCTGAAAAGAAAATTTCACAGTAGAAGGGATAAACTCTCCATTTTCATCTCTTTCTGCTTCAAATTTCATATCTACTTGCTCATCTAATTTAAACAGTAAAGAAAGTACATCAGATACAGTTTCTATATCAAAATCCATGAATAGATTAATGCTGATGCCAAGAGCGTTTGTGATTTTCAGTAATTGATCCGGCTTTGGATTGCGAATACCATACTCATACTTTTTGATAGTAGCCGGATTTATGCCGGAAAGATTTCCCAACATTTCTTGTGATATTCCACGTATATTCCGATAATATTTGATTTTTTCTCCGACAGTCATAGTGTTTCTCCTTTTTGTGCTTTGTGGGTATAGAGATAGTTTAGCACATTGGTACACATTTGTGTATAAAAATTTATGAAAAATACTTGACGAACACAAATGTGTACTATATAATGCGAATTACAAGGAACACAAAAGTGTACTAAGATTAAAGAGGAAAGGAGAAATGAATATGGAGAATACGATGAAAATGTATATTACCGCAGATGAAGTTGCTGAATTACTCGGAGTATCTAGAGGGTATGCATATAAAGTTATTCGAGGACTGAATGATGAGTTGAAAGCAAAGGGATTTCGAGTGATTTCAGGGAAAGTGCCAAGAAAGTATTTTCAGGAAAAATATTATGGAATGGTTGTTTAGAAGAAAGAGGGGATGAAGATATGCCGGCAACAAGAGACGGAAAATTATGGCGCAGTCGGTTTTATTATAAAGACTGGCAGGGAGTACGCCGCAAAAAGAACAAACGAGGTTTTAAGACAAAAGGAGAAGCAGATGAATGGGAAAGAAACTTTCTTCAGCAACAGCAGAAGAATCTGGATATCAGTTTTGAGAATTTTGTAGAAATTTATTTTGCGGATATGGAGAACCGTTTACGGGAAAGCACGATTATTAATAAGCGATATGTGTTTGACTTGAAAGTAACTCCGTATTTCAAACATAAGAAAATGTGTGAAATTCAAACTTCAGATATCAGAGCATGGCAGAATGAGTTGATTAAAAAGGGATATGCTCCGACTTATCTGAAAAGTATTAACAATCAGTTGGCAGCGCTTTTTAATTATGCTGTACGCTATTATGATCTGCGTGATAATCCTTGCAGAAAAGCAGGAAGTATCGGAAAGAGCAAGGCTGATGAAATGGATTTTTGGACAAAACAGGAGTTCAAAGAGTTCTTGCCATCTATGGATAGTAAGCCTGAAGCAAGAATGGCATTCCTGCTCTTATATTGGACTGGTATGAGAATTGGAGAATTGCTTGCTTTAACTTATGAAGATATAGACTTAGAAAAACGTTGTATCACGATTAACAAGTCATATCAGCGTTTGAACGGTAAGGATATGATCACGCCGCCGAAGACTCCGAAAAGCAATCGTCAAATATCTATTCCGCCATTTTTAGCGGAAGAATTAAAAGAATATTGCAGTATGTTGTATGGAATAACGGCAAATGAAAGAATGTTTCGATTTACAAAATCATTCATGGAACATGAAATGGTTCGGGGGATAAAAGAAACAGGTGTTAGACGTATCCGTCTGCATGATTTAAGACATTCTCATGCGTCATTGTTGGTTGAAATGGGATTTCAGCCATTGGCGATTGCAGAACGGTTGGGGCATGAGAAGATTGAGACTACCTTGAACACATACTCACATTTGTATCCCAATAAACAAGCAGAATTGGCAGAGAAGTTGGAAATTGCCAATGGAGAGGAGTAGCTATGAACGGAGTACACAAATACCCAACAATCAGTTTTCGTATTTCCCCAAGAGAGAGGGACGAAATAGAAGCAAAAATCAAAGCGAGCGGTATGCAGAAAAAAGATTATTTTGTACGTTCCTGCATTTATAACAAAGTGTGCGTAGTCGGGAAAAAAGAAGTGATATATCAACTGGTTGAGGAATTACAACTTATGCAGTACAACATTGCGGAAATCCTAAAGCAATTTGAAGAGCAGGAAATCCTGTTATCAGACGAAGGATTGGAGCAGATGAAAAATGACTGTCTGGATATGCTGAAAGCCATTATATGGATGTTAGACGGAGCAAAGTATCTTTGGCAGGGAACTGAAAAAAGTCCTGACAGCGGCAACTGTTAGGACTTACGAAAAATCGGATAACCTTTGTTATCAAGATATTTACAAAATCAGTATAACAGAGGTTCTCCGCAGAAACAACAGAATTTTTGAATGGAGGACTTTATGGAAGAACAGAAAATTGAATTAAAAATTATCAATATGGCAGATATTCAATCGCAGGAAATTGAATGGTTGTGGTATCCGTTTATCCCTTATGGGAAATTGACAATTATTCAAGGCGATCAGGGAGATGGAAAAACAACACTTGTATTGAATCTTGCAGCCAAATTATCAAAGGGTATCGGACTTGATGAAGATATGCAGGTATCAGAGCCTATGAATATTATTTATCAGACTGCCGAGGATGGATTAGCAGATACAGTTAAGCCAAGACTTGAAGTGGCAGATGCTGATTGTGAGAAAATTATGGTTATTGACGAAAGCGAAAAATCTCTTTCTATGATAGATGAACGTTTGGAACAGGCGATTGTTCAAACCAATGCACGATTACTTATTTTAGACCCGATACAAGCCTATCTGGGTGGCGGAATGGATATGAACCGGGCAAATGAAGCAAGAGATATGACTAAGAAATTAGGACTTTTAGCAGAGAAGTATAAGTGCGCGATTATCCTAATTGGTCATATGAATAAGGCTGCCGGAAACAAGGCGGCATATCGAGGAATGGGTTCGATTGACTTTTTTGCAGTAGCAAGAAGCGTTCTTTTAGTCGGCAGAATAGAGGGACAGAAAAATACAAGAGCAGTTGTGCAGATAAAGAATAACCTTTCCGCATCCGGACATTCAAAGGCATTTGAACTGACGGAAGAAGGCTTTCATTGGCTGGGCGATTATGAAATTACGGCAGACGAATTGTTGGGAGGAATCACCCCGAAAGCAAATAAAAAGGAGCGGGCAAAACAACTCATTTATGAACTGGCAGAAACAAACAGCGTGGTAAAAAGTGAGGATATTGTTAACCTTGCCGAAGAAAAAGGAATTTCAAAACGAACATTGGAAAATGCGAAAAAAGAGTTGGGTATTAAAGGAAAACGGATTGGAGAATCATGGTATTGGAAACTTGATGAAATCGTGAAACCGTAGATAAGAACGCAACAATGCAGAGTGTATAGAAATTGCAGAGACGTAAATGTAAGGTTGCAAAAACTAAAGACACTGCATTGTTGCGGAGTTGGAAAGGAGAGCGTATGAAACAAATACAGATACCGGAGCAGTTATTTATGGAACTTGTAAAATTTCATTTGCTGGATATGGAAGAAAATTTACCAAGTATAAAACAAGGATTAGAAGCGAAATTGGATGCTTTGGTAATGAGAGATTTATATTCAAAATACAAAACTGCGCCCACAGAGGAAGAACGGGAACAGGCGAGAAAAGAATATTTGGACAAACGAGGAGTGCCGGAGAAATTCCGGTGGTAATTCTTCTTTGATGATAGAAACAGGAGCGTCACACGCACCTGTAAATAACAGATAAGGCAGGAAAGGAGTGTTGCGGATGTTGAAGCAGCCGGAAAGAGAAAGCAGAAATGTGAATGCTTTATTTTATGAGATGGAGGGCAGACAGATACAAAAAATGAACAAGGTACTGGCAGACGTGGAACTGACAAAAGCAGAGGAAAAAACTCTGATATGGCTTGCCGGATGGGAAGAAAGTACCGTAGAACATCTGCTGTCAGTCATAGAAAAAGCAGCCCGAATATGGGCAGATCAAAAGGGCGGATACGCCCATAAATATAAGCGTAAGTCCGAGAAGTAATCGGATTTTGTTAAACAAAACAAGCCCTCGGCGCTTGAGAGCGAAATACACCCATCGCACAAACTTTGTTTATGCTCTGTGTATTTCGCCCTGCCGGGAGCTGTACCGCCAACAGGCGGATAAGTTCGTAAACAGGTGCCTATGCACCTACTCACAGCAAAGCTGGCGAGAGGCAGGGAAGGAGGATGCTTATAGGCAGACATTCATTTATCAGACAAAGTAAGCTGTCCGATGTGGCAGGGCGTATTGATTATATCTCCAATCCGAAACGACAGGAGTATCTCTATGAGACCTATCAGACAGAAGGGGCAACACCGGAGTTTTGGAAAAATCTTGCAAGAGAAAATCAGTTGGATTTTAAGGCGAGCGGATCGGCAGGGAAATGTATCGAAGGGCGTGAGTTTATTATTGCACTTCCCGAAAGTTTTGTTCAGTACAGGGCAGGTGATGTGGTAAGACTTTTTACGGAAACTTTCCATAAAAGATATGGTATGGAGTGTAGTGCCGCCCTTCATCATAACAAGACAAAAACGAATTATCATATCCATCTGGTATTCAGCGAACGGAAAATGTTGGAGCAGCCTGAAGTGAAGATTGCCACTCGAAATATGTTTTATGATGAGCAGGGAAAACATAGACGCACGAAAAAAGAGATTTTAGACGAGCAGGGAAATATCCGAGCAGGGTGCAGCATTATCTCGAAAGGGGAAGTTTATGAAAGTCATATCTTCACAAAAAAAGAGGAATGGTTTAAGGACAAATCATTTACTAAAGAAGTGAAGGAACTGTTTACGGATACAATTAACTGCTATGTAAAAGAAGAATCAGAAAAACTTTCTGTATTCCAGCAGGGAGGTGTTTATCTAGCAACGAAGAAAATCGGAAAGAACAATCCGAAGGCAGAGGAGATAAAGGCAGACAATGCGGCAAGGCAGGAATGGAATCGGACAGTTGATGTGGCATTAGTCGAGGGTGTTCCTGAAAAGGATATTTTGAAAATCAAGCAGGAAAAAATCACAGACAAAACCTTGCAATCTATTAGGAAACACGGTTGGCTGCCGGATATGTTCCGTCTGATTATCCGAGGTGCGAAAGACTTTTTACAGGAAGTAATTTTCAAATTTAAACTACCGCCAAAACCTGTGTCAAAGATTGATTTACAGGAGTGGAAAGATATGCAGAAGGTTATGTATGAATTGCAGAGACAGTCCATGGAGATAAAACGCACACAGCAGGATATTTCTTCTTTGAAAAAGCAACTGTCAGAGTTACGAGGGTTCTTTAAAGGCAAAGAGCGAAAATCTCTGGAAGGGCGAATTGAACTGTTAGAGGATTTGGAAAAGCGTCTGCACAGGAGTATGGAGCAGATCGTAAAACGTGAAGGGTATCCAAATGTGCAATCATTTCAGAAGGTCTATAACAAGGCAGAAAAACTGATTATGGAATACAATGAAGAACTGCGAGCATGGAAAAATCAGACGGAGCAGAAGAAAGAAAATCCGTTAGAACAGCCGAAAAAAGCAAGTGTACTGGAAAAACTACACCGCTATCAGCAGGAAGGCAGACAGCAGCCGAAACGGTCAGTTAAGAAAAAATCTATGGATAGAGAACGATAAGAAAGGTGGAAACGATTATGAAGAAAACAATTTTTGAAGAAATGGGCGGCACTTATATCAGGCGTGGGGATTATCTTATCCCCTGTCTTACCGTGCTGGAGGAGGAACAGAGATTTATCGGCGTATGGGGACAAAGACATAAACGCTATTTGAAAGAACATAAGAGATTCGTTTATATTACTTTGCTTACAAGTGGCAGGCTGCATAGTTATCTTACAGATATAGAAGAACAGGTACAGGGACACTTTGAAAGGATTGTAGAGCAGATGAAACAGGAGCAGGGGATTACAGAACAGTTAAAGGCAGAAAATCAGATGGAATGGGCAGGGAGAATGAACAATATACAGGCGTGTGTAAGGGAGATTGTGGATAAAGAGATTATATATGCTTAGAAATGGGAGGGCAAGTTCTTAAATGGGGCTTGCTTTTTCTTTACAAAGATATTAGTTTGTGTATAATTATGGATAAAGATACAAACGAGGATTCGTTTAGTTGATAAACTTTGAGAAAACTGTATATGATAATTTAAGTATTTTCAAAAGATTTGATGGGAAATGAAAAAAAGAGAACAGCAATGCCTTTGGTGAGCAATGTGTTTTATGGACAATCACAAAGAGAAATAAAAAGTATAGATAATGTGGAGATTTTCTTGCAAATAAAGGTTTATACGATGAAATAGAAATTACCAAAAGCAACATTTTTGAATTAACTGATTTGGTAGGAGGACATGTGAAAAAAGATATTTATTGTCCTAAGTGCAAAGAAAGTCGGGTGTTTTCTTGTGAAATGATCCCATATTATTGGTATAATGATCGTAAACAAGAAATAGAAAGACGTCCTTTAGAAGAAGAAATTGTATCATGGCAACAAATTCAAAATATGAGAACCCCTCAGCTTATAGATGAGTTGGAAACAAATAAAATCAAATAGAACCAAATCTCCTATACAAAACTGTATAGAACTCAATTTGATTTTGTGAATTCGAATAGTACGAGAGTACACAACTTATTTTATATGGCAGGTGGTCTATAGGATTGCCTGATGTATTTTAATTATATGTTTTTTAGATTGTAACAGTAAAAATTCTGATGACTTTTATCCAACGTAAAAATATTGTTCTAGTAGGAACGGGGAAGGAAGAGATATATGTACATAAGAAAAATTGTTGATGAAAACATTGGACCTATAAAAAATATAAACATTTCTTTTGCATTTAATAGTGATGGAACGCCTAAACCTATAGTGCTTGTAGGAGAAAATGGAAGCGGGAAATCAACTCTCTTATCAAATATTGTGGATGCCTTTTATGAAATAGCTGGTAAAGCTTTTGACAATGCTTGGGAGACAACTGAAAATGGAGGGCATCAATATTACAAAGCAATTAGTACTTCCCAAATTACTGTTGGAAATGAGTATATGTATTCATATATTTCTTTTGATGATGAAAAAACGATAAATTATGTTTTGAAATCTGGTAAATTGTCTACAGATAATTTTACTGTATTAAGTGGATATGCAGCAAATAGTGGTATTTCGTGGGAGGAAAATGAAAATTACAAAAATGTAGATATTGAAGAAAAGAAAAGTGAAAATATTTACAATAAAGATGTAATATGTTTTTTTGGTCCTGATCGATATGAAAAGCCTAATTGGATGGGAGAAAAATATTATATATCATCTGAATATGAACATCTTTCTATACATGAAAAATGGTCCAGACAATTGCAAAATCCAATCGTTGTTAAAAATGTTACAGCTACGAATTTGCAATGGCTAATGGATGTGATTGCAGATTCACGAGCGGATATAGAAGGTAATATAGGTAATTTGCAAATAGCACATATAACGGTTAATGATTTATTGTTATTAAGTACTGCAAGAAAAAATCTAGAAACTATAATGAGTAAAATCTTAGGAAAAGAAGTATATTTTGGGCTTAATTTAAGAAGTCAAGGATCTTCTAGATTTAATATAAGATTAAAAGCTGATAATTCCATAATTGTACCAACATTAGATTCGTTGTCCACAGGTCAAATCGCTCTTTTTAATATGTTTTCGACGATTGTAAGATATGCTGATAGAAATGATTTGAACAAGAGTATTCGGTTAGAAAATATAACAGGGATTGTTGTTGTAGATGAAATAGAATTACATTTGCATACATCTTTGCAAAGAGAGGTTGTTCCGGAGTTAATAAAACTTTTCCCTAAAGTGCAGTTTATTATTACGACTCATGCTCCACTATTTTTATTAGGAATGGAAGATTTGTTTGGAACAGATAATTACGAAATATATCAAATGCCAACAGCAACTAAAATAAATGTTGAATCTTTTGTTGAATTTCGTAAGGCATATAAATATTTTACAGAAACACAGACATATCAACAAGAAGTAAGAGATGCTATAGATAACAATTGTTCTAAGGCATTGCTTATTACAGAAGGATCTACTGATTGGAAACATATGTTATCGGCATATCGAATGCTTAGTGCAATAGAAGAATATTCAGAAATTTTTGAGAACATGGAATTGGAATTTTTGGAATATGAGCCAAAAAATAGTAAAGATAAAAATGCACTGAAATTAGAAATGGGATGTTCGCAATTATGTACAATGTGTGAGAATTATGCTAAATTGAAACAATCTAGAAAACTGATTTTTATAGCAGATAGAGATGATAAAAATACCAATAAGAAGTTTCAAGATGGTGATTTGAAATTTAAAAATTGGGGAAACAACGTATATTCTTTGATTCTTCCATTGCCTAAACATAGAGAGTCGACACCTGAGATATGCATTGAACACTATTATAAAGATGAAGAAATAAAAACCACTATTGATATTGATGGGATTGAAAGAAGACTGTATATGGGAAATGAGTTTGACGAAAAAGGTATTAATTATAGCAAAGATATTTTTTGTGAAAAGAGAAATGTCTGTGGACCAGAAAAAATAAATATTATTGAAGGAAGTAGTGGAGAGAGAGTTGTACAGTTATCAGATTCATCAGGACCTAATTTGGCACTGTCAAAAATGGAATTTGCAACTAAAATTTTTGAACAGAAAGCACCATTTGATAAGTTTGACTTCAGTAGTTTTTTGCCGTTATTTAAAATTGTAAAGGAAATTTTAAATTTACCAATACAATAAATTAATGGTAGTATAATGGCAACGATTTGGCAACGTAAAATCGATACGGCAAAACAAGCTATGCAATTAAAATAAAAAAGACGTTAAAAGCACACAAAACTTAAATAAAAATGTTTGATGTCACCTAAGAAAAGGTGGAGTTCGAATGATTTATTAAAAACAGCATATAATTTTAATGGATAGTTCTATTGACTTTCCGCTCTGTACTTGTTAGTATATCAGTACAAAGAAAGTTTACCACTGACCGATATGTGGTATATAAATGGTCGGGTTGTAAGTTTACCGCTGACCAATATGCGGTATATAAATGGTTGGGTTGTAAGTTTAGTCCTTCGCCGAAAGGCGAGGGACTTTTTCCATATTTCTATAGAAAGGATGGAACAAATGAAGAAAACAGGGTTTTATATCATAAAGGACAAGTTTTTTGAAGATATGCCGAATCCATATCTCAAGGGGAATAAGGCAGGTAATAGACCCCATTATTATTGTTTTGAAGATACTGCTACGGGAATTTATTGGATGATACCGCTTTCTAGCAGAATAGATAAGTTTCGGAAAATAATAGAGAAGAAAGAACAATTAGGGAAGCATTGCGATATTCTGCATATTGTGAAGCTGGATGATAGCAGAGAAAGTGTATTTTTAATACAAGATATGTTCCCGATTACAAAGGAATACATAGAACGTGAGTATACGATTGCCGGAAATCATTTAATGCTGACCAGTGAACATACGGCAAAGGTAATCGAACAAAAGGCAAGAAAAGTGTTAGGAATGTTAAAGCGTGGTGTGAAGTTCATGCCTACCCAACCGGATGTGTTATCAATATTGGAGAAATTGAAGCAGAAAAAGTAATTTTTGATGGCTCTATTTTGGCTCTAATAATTTGGTATGAGAAAAAATGCGAAATAATTTTCGGAGAATATGAATACAAAACGACACAAATGTGTACTGAAAAGTACCTGGATTATCCCATCCGCACCCGAGAATTAATGGAAGCAAGTCGTATCTCTAATATGCCATTGAAATTAGTTATAGGAAATCCACCATGTTCGGATACGATAAGAGATAATACAGATAAAGACTTTTCTATTATAAATCATCTTATGGAGGACTTTAGACCACCCAGAGAATTGAGAAGAGGTAGACAAAATATTCAGAAACAGATTAATAATCCATTTATGCAATTTTTAAGATGGAGTTGTAAAAAACTGTTAGATTCTCCGAATCATTCGGTACTTTCATTAGTGGTGCCATTGTCTTTTTTGGAAGCAGAATCATATAAATATGCTAGAAAATATTTGTGTGAAAAATTTTCTGAAGCATGGATTGTATCTGTAGACGCAGATGCAAGAACAGGAGCTAGAAGTGATAGTTTATTTCACACACTTCAAGGACGTGCAGTTATTGTTTTGACGAGAAAATATGGAGATGACACATCAGTAACAAAGCTTCATTATTGTGATTATTCGCATTGCATGCGAATAAATAAAGAACAATTATTAAATGAGAGTATTGGGAAAATTGTATCGAGATTTGACACATATGATATTGATAATGATACATTCGCATTTTCTCCAACAAAGCCATTTAATACGGAAATGTATAAAAAATTTTGGCCTGTTAGTGGAGAAAAAAAACAAGCAGCAATTTTTATTAATCACTGTTCTGGAATAAAGCTTGCACCGACCGCAATGTTTACGCATGTTAAGGCTCCTATGCTAAAAAGACGGAGTCGTGATATCGCTATAAATGGAGCAACAGAGGCAAGTGCATGGTTTGCAAAGCAGGATAAACCACCTAAAATTGAAAAAATAATAGCATTTGAAAATGCATTGAATGAGTGCGAGAATAGAAGTGTGATGGACCAGACCCTTGCTGATAATATAAAGCCATATTCATTTCGACCATTTTTTACATCTAATGTATTGTTATGGAAAGAATTATTGGTTAAGTATAGCCATATCGGAGGTGGAGGAACACGTCTTAGGCCGGAAATAATTAGTGCATATAGTCATAAAGATACAATTGGATTTGCTATGGCACATGCTCCGAAAGATTTGAATCCTACATTGTCACAGTTTGTTTCATTTTGTTGGTATTATCCAGATAATGATATGTGTACGCGTGGCAATTCTCATGTTTATGTGAATCAATATCCAGATAAAAAAAGTGGAAAAATGTTATCCAATATATCTGCTGATATTCTTCAGAGGGTTATGATGATGCTTGGAAAGAATGAGCATGAAAGTGCCAGAAATCTGGTGCTTTATATCTACGCAGTATTATGTTCGCAAGTTTATCTTGATGAATTTGAAGGGGCACTTTTCACTGTAAATCAGTCAGATAAGCGAGCAAGAGTACCTGTTGTAGCTGATAAGGATATTTTCCTTAAAATTGCTCGAATTGGAGAAAAAATTGCCGAACTAGAAAAAGTAAACTATGTTCCGGAGAATATTTTGAACTATGATTATGACCAAATTATGGAAGAAGTGCCGGTAGGATTTGAATTAAAGAATATTGCACATCCATTTGATGCCGAAAATGAACAATTATTGCTCACGGATGGGAAAGAAACAATAAGAATTAAATGTCCTTTATCATTGCAGAGGTTAAATATATCAGGATATGATGTTATAAAGTCAGTATGGTTAAAATTTAATTCTTATGATTTTACACATTGTGAGTTTAAGCGGGATGATATGAAGAAACTTTTAAATTTTCTTAATACAAGTGCAACTCATGAGAAAATGGTCAAAAAATTGGATGAGGAAATTGCTCCGGTTCTGGCTGGAGAAGTGAAGTTGATTGAATATCAAAATTGAGCTGTAATATTGGAAAGTCACAATGGAAATATGTTCTTTTGTGACCTTCCACATATTAATTAAAAATACAAGGCTGGATATTTCTGATTTAAAAAGTATTTTGAGATGAAGATAGTACACAGATTAATTCTGCGTGTATCAGTGGAAAGGATGCAAATATGTATATATCGAAAATAAAAATTAAAAACTACAGATTGCTTATAGATGCTGAATTAGAAGTTGATGCTAAGACTACGTTAATTGTTGGTCGAAATAATACAGCTAAGACATCATGCTTGGCATGTATAGAAAATGTGTTGAATGGACATCCGTTTTCCTTTGATGACTATCCATTGGTTAAAAGAAAAACATTGTATGAAATAATAGCTTCATTTATGTCAAAAGAAATTTCTTTTGAATCGTTATGTGAGCAATTAGAACCAATATCTATAGAGTTCCTTGTAGATTATTCTTTAGAAGATTTAGAGGATAATTTAGGGGCACTGTCGCCTTTTATTATAGATGTGGATGTAGATACTACCACTGCATTAATTCGTGTGGAATTTCGGTTAAAGCCAGATGAAAAAGTGTTATGGAGAACATTGGAAGAAAGCTATTACCCAAATGGTGTTTTTGTACCATCAGATGAGGCTCGGGATGTTATCAGTACTAATTTTTCAAAACTTTTTGAATTAGTAATTTATGCAGTGAATCCTAAAAATCCAAAGGAAACACAAATAAAGAAACATAAAGAATTGGAAGAACTTTTCCCATTTCATATTATTCCGGCAGAACGTCTCCTTGGAGAGGATGGAACACAGAATAGTTCTCTTTCTTCGCTTATTTCAGAATTTTTCGAAATGAATGAAGAAGAACTGGATCTAAGTGTTGCAGAAAAAGTCAAGGAGTTGCGTGCTATTGTTGAGAAAGCAAATAAAAATGTTCAGAAACAAAGTGATAGCATTTTAAGTTCACTTGTAAATGATTCGGTTGGGTTTGGGTATCCAAACGGAGAAGAACTTCAACTAGGAGTTACTACTCAATTAAGTATTGATGATCAGATAAAAAATCAAACTCAGCTTTCATACACCGCAGGTGCAAGTAATGAATGTCTTCCAGGTACATATAATGGATTGGGCTATAAAAATCTAATTAAAATGGAGTTTCTTCTTGCGGCATTTGCGAAGAAGATAGAAAAGTGCGGAAATGCTTGTATACCATTACTTTTTATTGAGGAACCAGAATCTCATATGCATCCACAGATGCAGCATGCTTTTGCGGAATATTTAGAAGCGTTTCTTGGGAAAATTACTTCTGTAGGAATTCAGACTCTTTTAACTTCACATTCTGCTCAAGTTGCTAATACTATGGCTTTCTCAAAAGTTCGATATGCACAAAAAACAAAAGAAGGAGTTATTTATAGAAATTTAAATTCATTTGCACAGGAAAATCCAGATAATAGTGATTTTATTAGAAAATATCTTACATTAACCAAATGTGATTTGTTTTTTGCGGATAAGGCAATTTTGGTTGAAGGAGCATCAGAACGGTTATTAATACCTGATATGATAGATAAGTGCGATAAGTCAGGAGATTTTAGTTCACAGAAATATAAATTACCAGCTCAATATTATACTTTAATTGAAATAGGTGGTGCGTATGCTTATAAGTTTATTCCATTTATTGAGTTTTTAGGTATTCCGTGTCTTATACTTACGGATGTAGATTCTGTATTGGGGCAAGAAGGTAAAAATGGACAAATATATTATAAATCTGTTCCGGTTTCGTGTGGCGAAACAACATCTAATGAAACTTTAAAATGGTGGGTTCGAAAGAATAAAGGGTTGTCGAACGATGATAAAACCAAAAATGATTTGGCAGATATAATATCAATGTCTTCTGACGATAAAACCAGAGGAAAATGTCATATTGAATTTCAAACAAAAGAGAATGAATTATGTGGACATTCTTTAGAAGAAGCTATTCGGAATGTCAATCGTTCACATTATGGATTAAGTGATAGCCCAACCGAAGAAGATCTGGAGTTTTCTGGAAAATGTAAAACAGATTTTGCACTTAAACTTATTTATGAGTGTACTGATTATAACATTCCGACATACATTAGATCTGGATTAATATGGCTTAATAACCAAAAGGTACTTGAATAAAAAGGATGATGGATTATGTGTGAAAATTATCATGGTGCAAATTATGAATTAGCAAAAGCTGAAGCTGATAAAGTAGATGAGAAAATTATTGAAGCATTACGGGATGGACATAGTTTTCGTGTTGAAGCAGGTGCGGGGTCAGGAAAGACTTATTCGCTTAATAGAGTCATTGAATGGATACAAGAAAATATGTGGTCTAAATATAGTCGAAAAAAGCAAAATGTAGTTTGTATTACATATACGAACGCTGCTGTAGAGGTAATCACAGAAAGATTATCAAAAGATTCATTTATTATTCCATCTACAATTCATTCGTTTGCTTGGAATGCAATCAAACAATATCAAAGCTATCTTGTGGATGTTGTAACAACAGACCCTGATTTTTTACCAGATGAAGGTGACTTTTTTAAGGTTAATGAAGTTACATATACTTTAGGACATCGATATAAGGAAAATGGAGTTCAGTACCTTTATCATGATGATGTTCTTAAGCTGTTTTGTAAACTATTGGATAATGCAAAATTTCGACGTGTATTTTCTGATAAATATCCTTTGATTCTGATTGATGAATATCAAGACTCATATAAACCGATTATCGAACGCTTTATTAAATATTTTATTGCTGAAAAGAAATCTCCACAATTTGCTTTTTTCGGAGATGCGTGGCAAACTATTTATCAATCAAATAAAGCTTGTGGGATTATAGAACATAAAAATTTAGAAGTGATAAAAAAAGGTGCAAATTTTAGATCTTCTCCAAGAATTGTTCAACTTTTGAATGATATACGACCAGATTTGCCACAAACATCTGCGATAGATAACTTTCAGGGTGAAGTAGTTGTAATTACATGTGAGGATTATGACGGAGAACGTCGTACTGATCGTAATTTTCAAGGCGAATTGCCACCAGAAGAGTTAAAAATACGTTTAAATAAAATCTTCGAAGAAATAAAACAAAATACAGCGGATTCTGATACATTAAAAATTTTAATGATTACACATAAAGTATTGGCTGCACAACAGGGATATGAACGACTTTTAAGTATCATTAACGATGGTTTACGTGACAAGGAAGATCCCTTTCTTTTGTTTTTTATGGACACCGTTGAACCAATCTACCATGCATTAGAAACATTAAATATGCAGTTGATTTTTGATACTTTAGGAATTAAGAGATATCCAATTACTAAAAAATCAGAGAAAGAGAAGTGGAAAATTTTTCAAGAGAAATTACGAGAAGCAAGAGAGAAAAGAGCAATTGATGTTATTGAGGTTATAAATGAAACAAAATTAATTCCTTTTCCACCTAAATTGGATGGATGGTATCATTTGTATCGTAATGCACCGGGAACAATATATTCATCTAATGCGTCAATTCAAGCATTTTTGGAGTTGGATTATACGCAATTCATTTCGGCAATAGAATTTTTATATCCTGAAGCGTTATTTTCCACAGAACATGGAGTCAAAGGGGAAGAATATGACAATGTTATTTTTGTCATTAGTAGGGGGTGGAATATGTACCAGTTTGAAACATATGCACCTATGATAACTGGAAAGGCTTCCATTCCGAGTGGGAAGCAGATTTCTTTTGAACGAAATCGTAATTTGTTTTATGTTTGTTGTTCAAGACCAAGAAAGCGGTTATTTTTCTTTGTGACGATTCCTATAGATCAGACTTTTAAAGAATTTTTAATGGAACTTGTTGGAAAAGAAAATTATTATACTTATAGACAATGGATAATGAATAAGAAAATATCACAGAAATCGAATGAAAAGTAAAAGAACATTGTGTTAGAAAGTAAAGATTTGTGAATTTACAGTATTAGAATATTGAAATG
>PPYE01662011.1_pt1 | contig 22994 bp, 22 predicted proteins | sample 1559881 | NCBI WGS metagenome assembly PPYE01 (sample SAMN08240022, study PRJNA423297) | Human gut metagenome, whole genome shotgun sequencing project.
CTCTTACCAACCAGGATATAGATTAGAGAATATGATGTGGATGACCTTATTGGTCTATGACTACATCATACCAGGAGATAGAAAGATTATTAAGAGCAGTCTATGATTTTGAACATTTTCTTTGTACAAAATTATATTCTGCAATTATAGAGTGGGAAAATAGTAATAATATTTATATTTTAGATAGAAAAATATTAAAAGTGGCATGAGTTATATTTTGCCCCCCCTAAACTGACTACCAAGTGACTACTATCGACTACTACATCAGGCTGTAATTTGCCACATTTTGCGTGTTTTCCATCAATCTGCACAGAAGTGTGTAAGCATGGAAACTTCAAAAAAGTCCGTAAAACTGGGCAATTTACGGCATTTCAGGAGGAAAAATATAATGATAAAAATACTATTTGTCTGCCACGGCACTCCAGTTTTATGATAATGCATACCTTTGCAGAATGGGGCAACACAGGGCAGAATATGGCGGAAAACCTTGGAATTACTACGGTTTAGACTACTAAGGCTCCTGGGCGGAATCTGGATAAAGGCAAATGTTTAGGGAAAAATTCTTAGTAGTAAAGGACGACGTAGAAACATTATAATAGCGTTTTTATGATGAAATGCAATAAAAAATTATCATATTTTTTAAGCTTTGAATATACTGTATGTAATAGAGTTGTTCGAGGTTTTTGGACATTTGGAACCAAGCAGAGGTGTGTGCTCAGATTTTTATGTTAAAGAGAACTTTTGGGATTTGGTAAAGTTATTAACCTTTGATGAATAGTTGGATAGGTTTTAATAGTTCGTATGAAGGCGATTGGTAAAAATTTCTGGTAGTAATGAATTCAATTCACTATAAATAGAATATAAATGTTAGAAGCTGCAATCATTGGTATGATGTTTACCAAGACTGTGGCTTTTTATATTTCAACTCTTTTACAATACTGTTACTTATAATCCGTAGACTTATAAGTAACAATGTGAGAAAATTTTAAAAGGAGGACAAGGTGTATGATAACTGATAAAGTCGGAAATCGAATTAAGGAACTTCGTAAGATAGAAGGGATTAGTCAAGAAAAATTAGCATTTAAGGCAGAGTTAGATAGGACTTATGTTGCGGGTGTTGAAAGTGGTAAAAGAAATCTTTCTATAAGAAGTTTGGAAAAAATTTTGAATGCATTGGACGTGTCTTTCGAAAAATTTTTTAAAGATATGTAATGTTGACTATAAGTAACATAAAGGCTATAATTAAGGAGGTTACTATGGACAGTAGAGACAAAAGATTAGTAGAGATTATTTTAAGATACAGAGAAGAGTTACAAAGAAAAATTAAGGAAAGAAAAGTTGAAATGGAGTCTGATAATAACGAACATTATATGTTATATAATGCGCTAGGTTTTACTAGTGAAGAAGGATATCAAATTGATTTTCAACAAAATGTTGGTAGGTTTTTATATAAATATGCCGGTTCATTAATAGAAGAACTTGCAATAAAGTGTTTTAAATTAGCATATCCAGAGGCACGAGAGAAGGTTAAGTTGCCTAATACAATTGATCAAAGTCCAAAAACAGTTGAAATTGACTGCTTGATCGGAAATAGAGCTATTGAGTTAAAATGGAAAGATGCTACTACAGATGGGGACCATATAAAAAAAGAACACAAACGTGTTCGAATTATTCGTGAGGCAGGATATATCCCTATTAGAATAATGTTTTTTGAACCTAATCGTGAGCAAGCTATTCGTATACAAGCAAGATTGAAAGAATTATATAGTGATTTGGGTGGTGAGTATTATTCTGGAGAAGAAGCTTGGGAGTATTTAAAGAATGATACAGGAATAGATTTAAAATCAATATTAGAGAGAAATGGAAAGTGATTGAATGGAATTTAATAATGTATATTGCGGAGATTGTTATGAACTGTTAGGACATATACAATCAGAAACAATAGATGTAATCTATATGGATCCGCCTTTTTTTACACAAGAAACACAGACATTATCTAATAAAGAAGGTGTGGAATATTCGTTTGCGGATTCATGGGAAAATATGAATGAATATATTGAATATATTAAAGTACGTTTACAAGAATGTAAACGAGTGCTGAAAAAGACGGGAAGTATATTTGTTCACTGTGATAGAAATGCGTCACATTATTTGAAAATAGTTTTAGATGAAATCTTTGGAGTTGCTAATTTTCAAAGTGAAATTATATGGACGTATAAAAGATGGTCAAATTCTAAAAAGGGATTGTTGAATAATCATCAAAGTATTTTCTTTTATAGTAAAACTAAAAATTTTAAGTTCAATACAATATATACGGATTATTCAGAAACAACAAATGTTGATCAAATTCTGCAAGATCGTATAAGAGACGAGAAAGGAAAATCAAGGTATAAAGTTGATGAGAATGGTCGTGTCGTAATGGGAAAGGCCAAGAAAGGTGTCCCGTTATCTGATGTATGGGAGATTCCGTATTTAAACCCAAAGGCAAAAGAAAGAGTGGGATATCCAACACAAAAGCCAATTATTCTTTTGGAACAGATTATAAAGTTGGTTACTGATGAAAATGATGTAGTATTAGATCCCTTTATGGGATCAGGTACAACCGTAGTTGCAAGCAAATTGTTGAATAGACAATATTTAGGATTTGATATTAAAAAAAATGCAGTTAATCTTACACTCGAAAGATTGGCAAATATAATAAAAACGGATTCGTTTTTGCTTCAAAAAGGGAAAAAAGCATATCAGAATTTAGATGAAGGATGTATGACAATTATAAAAAGTATTGAAGCTGTGCCAGTACAAAGAAATAGTGGAATTGATGGTTTTTTAAAGGAACACATTGATGAAGGGGCAGTAGCAATACGTATTCAGCGCCAGGATGAGACTTTATCAGAAACAGTTGACAAATTGTTGAAAGCAACCAAAAAGAAAAAATGTTCATATATGGTTGTGATAAGAACACATTGTGATTACATAGATGTGTTTGATTATAATGATGTACCGAATAATTTATTAATTATTGATCGGTATGATTTGCAAATAAAGAAATTATCAGAGAAAATAAATAAAATAGAAGTAGAAAAACGGCAGTGTGTTAATAGCTGAAAGGGACATCATTAGGTGTTGGACGGATTAAACAAAATTAAAAGAGTATTTGATGCAGGGTTTTAATAGAAGTGTATCGAAACATATTTGTGTTTACAAATAATAGATAGAGGAATATAATATGTCGATTAATATTGGTGATAACAATAAAATAAAAAATGCTAATATTGCAGAAAAGCTTGAGATTAATGATGATCAATCTGTTAAGAAATCATTTTATGAAAAACATCCTGTAATATGTGGATTCTTGATTTCCTTAGTGGCAGGAATCGTATTATTATTTTCATTCTGGGATAGAATTGTAAATTTGATAGAGGGGGTGTTTTAATGCCGAGAAGTAAGATTATCAAAGAACTTGCAAACGGGACTGTGGATACGCTTATAGCACTTAAGAGAACAAAGGTATTATTAACAGAGTTTGATAATGTAGAATTGAATACTTGGATTAATAATGAAATAACAGGTTATCCTAAGGATGCAGAGATACCTGCATATAGAGTAGTACGTGGAAGTCTTATGGGATCATATTTTAAAGGTTCAATGGCATCGCATATGACATGGAATCATGTTTCAATTCCATTAGGAAAGATGCCGAAAGATTTACAAGATTCTTTGCTAAATATTAGCTTCATAGAGGGTGTAGAAGCATTGAAACAACTTGTGGAAAAATGTGATTCATCAAGTATACAATTAGGAAAACAGATTAACGCAGATTTTTTTCCAGTAATAGCACACTATAATGAAGATCCATATATGATGATTACATCGGCAATGGTTGAAATCTCAAGTCAATGCATTCATAATATTTTTTCTACCATAGAAAATAGATTACTTGATGTTTTGATTCTTTTGGAAAAAGAGTTTGGAGTGTTGGATGATTTAGATATAGATATAGACTCAAAATCCAAAGATGAGAGAATAGAAATAGTTAAACAGTTGCATGTAATAATCTTCAATGATCATAGTGTAAATATAGGGGATGGAAATAAAATAAAAGACGCTAATATCGCATCTAGCATACATGAATAATAGAGTTTACTAGGGATATAATGACAGTTTATGATTCTTTTTGTCTTCAAATAGAGCTCGTCAATTGTATCACATAGTACAGAAGAACATCCTTAGAATCAGAATGTGTGAATGTTTAATCAAATAGCTAGGGGCATCAAAATCTCTACATCCTTTCTTCCTGAAAACCGATGGCCCCCTTCGTGCGAATTTTCGCAGAATTAAACAGGGGGGATACCCACCAAGGTCGGTTTATGTAAAAATATCCGCAGAATATCATCGCTAAAGCTGATTTTGTTTTGCCGGATAGTAACGAAATACGCAGAAAAAACGTGTAAAAAACAGTATAAAAATCACAGTTTTTCTGCGTACATTTTGGCAGAAATATAATCCGAATTGTCTTGCAATTCTGTGCTATCAGAGTGATATATGTACTACCGAAAAAGAAAGGCGGGTACATATTATGAAGAATGAAATCAGATTTACATTGGAATCAAAGCAGAGACCAAAACTGGCACAGGAGATTGGAAACATACTTGGAACAGTACCGCATTATGAACGGGTACCAAGCTGCGCATATGATATTGCAGGATACCGACTGGATAAAGAGGGTGTACTGCATATCCCGGAGGGAGCAGAAGAAACAACGAAAGACCTGATTCGGCAGTTACGGGAGCGTGGGTTTCAGGACGATGCGGAAGTAACCGAAGAAGTGCCAGTGCAGGAGGATAAACTGACAATAGGAATTCCGAGAGAAAGCCTTACGGATACGGCATTAGAAAATTTACAGAAGATCATAGCAAATAAGCAGACACTTTTTCAACGTGCATTTTGGATGGACAGCACAGAGATTGAAATTACAGATGAAAAAATAAATTTCACATGGTTTCCATACACAGTGGATGGAGATGAGATTGCAGCCTACACGCAATTTATCTCAAGGCTGTGTGATATGGCAAGAGATGCAAAAAGGGTATCATCAAAGCCTACCGAAACAGACAATGACAAATATGCTTTCCGCTGTTTTCTGCTCAGACTTGGCTTTATCGGAAAAGAGTATAAGACAGCGAGAAAGATTCTGCTCAGAAATCTTACGGGAAATTCAGCATCCCGCTACGGAGAATAAGGATAAAATGACATGGGGTGTCGGTGCAGACCGATGCCCTTTTTCTATGGAAAAACAGTTGGGGCAGCTTGTGGCAGATGATTTAGGTTATTCTTATAGAGCCTATATAGAAAATAACCTATATTACTTGCCACATCTTGCCCCAGTGTGAAAACAGCCGTAGTCACGCCCAGCGGTTATCATTTTCTTCCTGTATCTTTCTGCGATATGCGGTGCGGGATTTTCTGCGGTTTCGTTCCTTTTTACATTCTGGATTGTCACAGTATTTCTGGCGGTTTCCGTTTTTGATGAACAGACGGCCGCAGCACTCACAGGTGGCAACGCCCACACGGTCGGCATAAGCAATGGGGTAATCCGTAGGGATAGATACATATTGCGACAGAGCGAATCGGGCAGCATCAAAAACAGAGTGGAAATCCGGCATGACCTTCAATTCTCCATTTTCATCCAGTCCCAACTTCATAGTTACGCCACTCATTTTATTTAGGTAAGCTGATATTTTACCGAGATGTTTCTGCATAGGAAACGAATTAAAATCTGCAAATTCATTCGTCCATGTGATCTGCGCAAGATCCGTGGAAACGTCAAGCCGTTCCAGACATTTTTTGAACATCAGGATGACAAGGGTATCCCGGTACAGGCTTTCGAGATCTTCCCGCATGGTGTGAACATCAAAAGTGAAATTGCCAAGAATATTAGTGGAAAAATCCCAGTATTCCGTATCCTTTTCAATATCCCAACGATATTCTTCGATGTCTTCAGAGGCATAGTAGGGGTGTGCGTACTGCTGACACCAAGAAATGATATCATCGGCAGCAGTGTAGTCATCTTTTCCACGGATACTCTGGTACAGGTTATTCAGAGAAAGCCAGAGCTCATTTCCGTCCAAGCCGTATCCACGGTTGAGTTTCGGAACATCGCCCTTGCCCAGACAGGCGGTGATTACGATTTTTCCATTCTGTTCTGTCTTTTCATAGTATTTGAAAGTTGCGGTCAGCCGTGCATCCGCACTCATTTTCCCCAAACTGAAATCTTCGTTCATATTCTACCTCCATTCTTACCGATAGAACTTGCTTTCGGTACGAGTTCTTACCAATAGAAAATAGTCTTTGGTAACATTATAAAGTATACTGTGATAGAAAACAAGAGCAATTCATGTTTGGAATGCAGAGAGGAGGATGGCTATGGATAAAGTCACGATGAGCGTACAGGAAATGGCAATGCAGATGGGAATCAGCCTGAGCAAAGCGTATGCACTGACCAGAGAAGCGGATTTTCCAATCGTCCGTGTAGGCAAGCGGGTATTGGTTCCTGTTTCCGAATTTAAGGTGTGGTTATCGGCAAGAGCCACGGAGAAATGATACGTCAGAAAATAAGCGGGGAAGGAGGAGCACAGAATGTATGAGAAACTTCCGGAACAGTTGAAAAAAGACGGACGGTTCTGTCTGTGGAAATATGAAGAAAGAAACGGACGCATGACAAAAGTGCCGTATCAGACAAATGGCAGAAAAGCGAGCAGTGCCGATAAAAATACCTTTTCGGATTTTCGATTGGCAGTCAATGCAATGGATGGTTATGACGGAATCGGTATGGGTGCATTTGATGATTTCTGCATGGTAGATATCGACCACTGCGTGTTTGGTGGAAAGCTGACACAGATGGCAGAAGACATCGTGGAGAGAATGGACTCCTATACAGAATTCAGCCCCTCCGGCACGGGAGTCCGCATAGTATGTAAGGCATCTTCCCTGTCTTATGATACGGGCAGATATTACATCAATAATCAGAAACTTGGTCTGGAAATCTATGCAGCAGGTGTAACAAAGAAATTCTGTACTCTGACAGGAAATGTGATCCGCAACCGTGGTGTTGAGGAGCGAAGCACTGAAATTGGGGAAATACTGGAAACTTATATGCTCCGTCCGATTTCTAAGAAAAAGAACGATGTACAGGATATTCCCGGCAGTTATCTGTCTGATGATTCCGTAGTCTGCTTGGCATCGGATTCCAGACAGGGCGAAAAGTTCAAAGCCTTGTGGAATGGAGAAATACTGGAAGGAAAATCCCACAGCGATGCGGATATGTCGCTTGCAAGTATCCTTGCATTCTGGTGTGGCGGTGACACAGGGCAGATGGACAGACTGTTCCGAAAATCGGGATTGATGCGGAGCAAGTGGGACCGTGTGCAGAGTGGCTCAACCTACGGCGCATTGACGATGGAAAAGGCAGTGGCACAGGCATTGGATTTCTACAGACCTTATGCAAGGACATCAGCAGAGAGTGATTTTGATGATATGCTGCAGAAGCTGATAGAACTGAATGTGTCGGATAACAGCAGATACCCGTGGAATGACAACGGCTCAGGCAGATTGTTTGCGGATGTGTATAAAGATATCGCAAGGTATGTGCCGGAAAGGAAAAAGTGGTATGTGTATGACGGAACCCGGTGGATTCCGGACATTGGCGGATTGAAAACAATGGAGCTTGCAAAATCCCTTGCGGACAGTCTGGTCAGATATGCCCTGACAATTACCGATGAGCGCAGAAGAAAGGACTATCTGGAATTTTCTGCGAAATGGCAGAGTCGGAATTACCGCAACACGTATATCAGTGATGCCCAGAGTGTGTATCCGATTGCAATGTCTGAGTTTGACCGCAATGTTTATTACCTGAACTGTCAGAACGGAACACTGGATCTGCAGACGGGAGAGTTCCATCCGCATACACCACAGGACAAGCTGACCAAGATTGCAGGGGCGGCCTATGATCCGAATGCAAAGAATCCACGTTTTACCAGATTTGTTTCAGAGGTGATGAGTGGGGATACGGAGAAAGCAAGGTTCATGCAGAAAAGCCTTGGTTATGGTCTGACAGGTGATACCCGCTATGAATGTATGTTTTTCTACTACGGTGCAACCACCAGAAATGGGAAAGGGACTCTGATGGAAAGCACACTTCATGTGATGGGAGATTACGGTTTGACTGTCCGACCGGAAACGATTGCTGCAAAACCGTCTGCCAACAGCCAGAACCCGACAGAGGATATTGCACGTCTTGCCGGAGTGCGGTTCGCCAATATCTCAGAGCCAAGGCGGGGATTGGTGCTGAATGAAGCACAGATCAAAAGCATGACGGGAAATGATACACTGAATGCCAGATTCCTGCATGAAAACAGTTTTGATTTTAAACCACAGTTCAAGTTGTATGTAAATACAAATTATCTTCCGGCTATTACGGATATGACACTGTTTTCGAGCGGACGTATCGTAATCATTCCCTTTGACAGACATTTTGAGGAATGGGAGCAGGAACAGAATCTGAAAGCAGAATTTTCCAGACCGGAGGCAGCAAGTACCATCTTAAACTGGCTGATTGAAGGCTACACCATCTTGAAAGAAGAAGGTTTCGCTCAGCCGAAAGCAGTAAAAGATGCCACCATGTCCTATCAGCATGACAGCGATAAGATGGAACTTTTTGTGGAGGAATTTCTGGAACAGGAGAAGGATGCGGAATGCCGGACATCGGCAGTGTATCAGGCATACCGAAACTGGTGCAATGACAATGGATATTTTGCGGAGAACAGCCGGAATTTCAATCAGGCACTCCGCATAATCGGCACGATAGTCCGCAGGCGCCCAAGGGATGGCGGAGAAAAGACTACACTTTTAACTGGATATCGGCTCTTGTGCAGAGATTTCTTCTGTTAAGAAAAAAGGAGGTACACATGGGAAAACAGAAAGCAGCACCACCGATGCGGTTTGAGCCATCGGATTTTTCAACAGACAAGTACAGATGTGTGAATGTCATCAATTTAAGGGACAGATGCCCGGTCATTATCATGGCAAGCGAATCCTGTGACCCGCCTTATTACCGTGTGGTTGACGGGGCATTGGAGATGTTTTATCTGTCCTATTCTGAAGCAGTGGATTATTGCAGACAGAGTGGTTATATAACACAAAAATAATTTTTCAGGAGGTTTATTATGATTAACAGTACAGCTTATTATAACGATTTTTGGAACGAAATGAGAGGAAAACAGGCAGTTACGGACAACCTTTATAACAACCGTGAAAGCAAGACAAATGCGTACCATCTGCCCGGAGAATCAAATAAAAAATATACGGCAGTACTACAGAAAGAAAGTGCAGTCCGTCAGCTGGCAACCGTTGTGAATGCGACCAGAAGTGACAGCCGTCTTTGGACATTTGACTGTGAAGGTCAGGCTGAATGGGGCGATATGGTCAATCTGGAGGGCATGGATAACGAGGACGATTTTCAGAGATTTGAAGTACATGCATACCGATTGTCCGAGCTTGTCAGACTTGGATTGGAGTTCGCTTCTGACCAGTCCTTTGCCATAGAGGATTATGTAATCGGGAAAATGGCACGTTGTTTTGGCACAAGCGAGGAACAGGCGTTTATCAACGGAACAGGGGAAAATCAGCCGACAGGTATTCTGCACGCCACTGACGGAGCAGAAACGGGCGTGACGGCAGAGAGTGATTCTGCTATCAGCTATGATGAAATCATCAAACTGTATCTATCCGTGGATAAGAAATACCGTAAACATGGTACATGGCTTATGAATGACGAAACGGCTCTGGCACTCCGTACCCTCAAAGATTTAGCCGGAAACTATCTGTGGAAGGAAAGTGATGAAACGATTTTCTCAAAACCTGTGCAGATTGTTGATTCCATGCCGTCTATTGGAAAGGGGCAGAAAGTAATCGCATTTGGAGATTTCAGCAATTACTGGCTCGTTCAGCGTTTTCCGCTGACTATCCGCACACTGAAAGAAAAGTTTGCCATGCGTGGACAGGTAGGATATCTGGGATGTGAGTATCTGGATGGAAAGCTGATCCGTAAGGATGCAGTCAAGGTACTTCAAATGGCAGCAGACTAAGCAGTTGGGTCTGTGGAAATACTGCAGCCCGTATGGAAGGAGGATTGCACATGGCAATAGAAAAACATGATACTACGGAAAATACACTTATCCCTGTGAGTGAAAAGTACACACTGACAATCAAAGAAGCAGCGTCGTATTTTAATATCGGGACAAAGAAAATGCGTAGACTGGCAGAAGATAACAGAGGAAGATTTGCGGTATTCAGCGGAAACAGGTATCTGATTATCCGCCCGCAGTTTGAAAAATTTATCAGTGCTTCTTCGGAGATATAATTCCGTTTGTCTGCCGAAAGTAGTTGATATTATCAGCGTTCAGAGTGATATATAGTATGACCTCGAAAACCTGTGAAAACAGCCACTTTTGGCAGAAAGGAAGTACTTTTATGGCAAGACCAAGTTTAGGAGAAAAGGATATTTTAAATCCTTCTGAGGCAATTGAATATTTTGTTTTGAGCCGGAGAAAATTTTATGATTTATTGAGTAATACGGATGGAGAAGATTTTCTGGCATACTACGGAGAACGCAAGCTGATTCTTCGTGTAGCCTTTGAAAGGTATCTGCGTAACCATCCAGAACTAAGGAGGCGGGTATAATGGCAAAGGCAGGAAGAGGTCAGACAAGGCGGGATTCCAAACGCAGAGTATTAAGACCGGGAGAAAGCGTAAGGGCAGACGGAAAATATCAATATAAATATCATATTGATGGAAAACCACATTTTGTATACAGTTGGAAATTGGAGCCTACGGACAAACTTCCAAAGGGCAAGAAACCATGCCTTTCCCTTCGAGAGTTGGAAAAACAAGTAAACACAGATTTAGATTTGCTTGTGAATATCGTAGACGGACAGATGACAGTCTGTGAACTGGTAGACCGATATTTGAAAACAAAGACTGGAGTAAGGCAAAGCACGAAACAGGGATATGTTACAGTACAGAGATTACTTGCAAAGGAAGCATTCGGTAAAAAGACGATACGAAGTGTGAAAACTTCCGATGCAAAGCTGTTTCTTATCAAATTGCAGCAGGAAGATGGCAAAAGCTACAGTTCCATTCATACCATCCGTGGAGTGTTGCGACCAGCCTTTCAGATGGCGGTGGATGATGACATTCTGGTAAAGAATCCATTCGGATTTCAACTTGCCGGAGTATTGGTAAATGATGCAGTTACAAGAGAGGCAATCACAAAAGATCAGATGAGAAAGTTCTTAAAGTTTGTGCATGACGATGTGGTGTACTGTAAATACTATGAAGTTGTGTACATACTCTTTCATACGGGAATCCGAATATCGGAATTTTGTGGATTGACGCTGAAAGACATTGATCTTGAGAGCAGAACTGTAAATATTGACCACCAGTTGCAGAGAACATCGGATATGCGATATATCATAGAAACCACAAAAACGGATGCAGGAACAAGAGTATTGCCAATCACGGAGGATGTGGCACAGATGTTTCAGGCAATCATTGAGGATAGAAATGCACCGAAAATGGAGAAAGCCATAGATGGATATAGTGGATTCCTGTTTTACGATGATAATGGAATGCCACTTGTGGCAATGCACTGGCAACATCGTTTCAATCATATGGTCGGCAGATACAATGACATCTACCGGGTGCAGATGCCAAACATTACACCTCATGTATGCCGACATACGTATTGTTCGAATATGGCAAAATCGGGAATGAATCCAAAGACACTGCAGTACCTCATGGGGCATTCGGATATATCGGTCACAATGAATGTGTACACGCATATCGGATTTGATGATGCAGAGGAAGAATTGAAACGGATGGAAGAGTTTAGGAAAGCACAGGCTGAGGTTGAGCAGAAGAAGGAGAAACCGATGTCACAGAAAATGTTTAAAGTTGTATAATATGGAAATGGGATGACGCTCTGGCTTAGGCTAGGGCGTTTTTTTTCTATGGAAAAGAAGTGAAAAAGACGATATAATAATTGAAACAGACAATATTGAAATTATATTCAGAAAGGGTGAAATTATATGAGCTATAGAGTTACTAAAAATGAGCATGTGATTGATTTAGATACACGATCATTGATATCAGTGCGATATAAAAGAATTACAAAAGCGGTGAATCAGACATTTTGGAATAGTATAAGTGATACGGCACATAGTTTTTATGTCGGATCATATGGAAGAGGAACAGCAATCAATACAAGTGATTTGGATGTGTTAATTGAATTACTAGATGCCGAATATAATCACTTTTCGAATATATATGGAAATGGACCATCAAGACTTTTACAGTCTGTTAAAAATGCAATATTGGACACATATCCTAGAACAGATATTAGGGGAGATGGACAAGTTGTTGTTATAAAGTTTTCGGATGGTATGAAATTTGAAATATTACCAGCTTTTAAAAATAATACTATTTGGGGATGGGATGGAACATATAAATATCCGGATAGCCATATGGGAGGAAATTGGATGTCAACCAATCCCAAAGCAGAGCAGGATGCGATAAAAGAAAAAAATGAACAATCGAATGGACTTCTGTATGATGCGTGTAAACATATTCGTTATATTAGAGACAACAATTTCCAAAGTTATCATTTGTCAGGAATATTGATTGATTCTTTTATGCACAATGCTATTAAGGGATGGCATTTTTTACGTGATGGAGAGCAACCGTCTGGATGTAGAGAAACTTTCGAGGAAGCAATGTTGAAATATTATAATGAAATTTCTTTGAATGGATATATTACACCGCAGATACAAGCACCCGGAAGCAATATGAAGGTGGATGCATCAAAAGGCTGGGATGTATTGGGAAAAGTGCTTAGATATATGGTATAGTGCAGAAAGGTAGAAAGTGCTATGGAGGAAAATCAGGAATTATTATTGAATCAGATAATAGATTTGCATGGGAAGGTTGTTTATACATACACAACTCACCATAAAATACAGAATAGATTAGAGCGTATAAATAAAGGAGTTAAGATTAGTCAGATAATACTTACGGCAGTTTCAACGGTAGGATTTTTGGCGACTGTTATAACAAATCAGTATCTGTTAGCGTGGATAGGTGGGATTACATCAGCATTGTCATTAGGATTTAATTTATATATGAAAGATAGTAACTTGGATGATCGAATAAAAAAACATAAGGATGCAGCAGATGAATTGTGGGATGTTCGAGAAGCATATTCGTCTTTGATAACAGATTTTTGTGATTTGCCTTTGAGTGATATAAGGTCAAGAAGAGATGAAATTCAGTGCATATGGTCAGAGATAAATAAAAAATATCCGGGAACAGATAAAAAAGGATACAAAGAGGCTCAAAAGTCATTGAAAGATGAAGAGGAACAGACTTTTAATGAGGGAGAAGCAGAAAATTTTTTGCCTGTAGCAAGCAGGAAGAAAAGGAGTTGACGCATAATGGGAAGAAGAATAAGCAATTCAAAAGAACAATTTTATTATTCATTGATTGAAAATGAAAGACTAAAGGATATGGAGATTTTCAATGTATTGAAAGAAAAATACATGGATTTTTATAATGTGTGTGAAAAATTTGCTGATATTTCGTTGAATGCACCGAAGTATAGGGTGCCTGGTACTTGTGATGTCCAAGGATATTTTCAATTTAAAGATATTGAAAGGGCAAAGCGTAGTGCAAAAGCATTTTTTGCTGATAATTCTTTGAAAAATGTTGATGAATATATGTTAGCAATTAGGACGATGTACAGACTTGCAGTAGATTTTAATGATTCAAGATGCTTGGGAGGAATTGTAAAACCAGAAAATGCAGATTCGTCATATGGTTCTTTTGGAACTTATTATAACTTTGCTGAGATGCCTTCTAATATATGGCAGGATGTAGAAAAAGAAACAAAAGAATTTATTCAAAATCCTTAGTAGTAAACCTTTCCCTTTTACTACCAATTTTACTACTAACAGGTAGTAACAACGTGCTCAATTCTGCTCTGATTTGCCACAATCTGCATTTTCAGAGCATATCATCATAACCCCGGAAACCCTTGCAAAACAGGGCATTCCGGGGCAAAATAAGGAGAAACAAAACAATGATAAAAATATTATTTGTTTGCCACGGCAATATCTGCCGGTCGACTCTTGCCCAAAGTTTTTTCACCCATCTGGTGAACACCCATGGTCTTGCAGACCAGTTTGTCATTGACAGTTGTTCAACAAGCAGAGAAGAAATCGGCAATCCACCCCACAGAGGAACTGTCAATAAATTAAGAGAAATGGGCATTCCGGTAGTTCCTCATCAGGCGAGACAGATTACCTGGTCCGACTATACCAATTTTGATTATATCATTGGTATGGATTCTGCCAACATACGCAATCTTCATCGTATGCTCAGGGGAGATCCGGATAAAAAAATATCCAAATTATTAGATTATACTTCCCGAAAAGGTGAAGATATTGCAGATCCATGGTATACCGGTAATTTTGATGCAACTTACCGGGACGTAAAAGAGGGCTGTGAAGCCCTCCTGGATGAATGTCTCTTGCATCTGTAAGCATTTAAGTAAAGTTTCAGGCTTATACTCCTGTACTTTTTACTTTTCGTTCCTGATTTTCAATCAGCCTTCCAGTGCATAAGAAAGTAATTTTTTTAAATCGTGATGAAACTGCCGGTTTTTACTGTGCAGTTTCTTTTTTTCTGATGCAGATTTCATCTGCTCAACCTGAACCCGGTAACGGTTGAATAAGGCAATGTAATCATTTCCGGGTTTCTGTCCCCACCGAACCAGTACCCAGTTCATTGCCTCGTCATTCCAAAATTCCATCGGGATTTCTGCCATTTTCAGTAAAGTGATATATTGGACTGCCTCCCTGGCCATTTTTGCGATCTGACGATTGCGGTATGTATTTTCATGTTCAGCCCGTCCAAGCTTTCCGAGCAATCGCTTCGGCATATTTTTTTTCTTTTCCTCGCGGTTCATCAGTTGTAAACTTTTTTCAAGTATTTCATTCAGACTGCTATATGCATTCCAGTAGGTAACAAAAGAAACAGACTCCGCTGTCTTTTCCTCCGGCTCAAGCTTGAATGTCTTAAATACCCGTTCCACTGGTTCTGGATTCCCGAAAAGCTGTGCATCATAACCTTTTCTTTTTTCGGGATCAGATAATGTCTGATATGCTTCAAGTATTTCCTGCATAAAAGCGGTTGTATCTATATCTTTATGTGCATTTGCATCTGGATGATACACTTTTGCCAATGCATTTTTTGCTATTGTGATTTCCTCGATTGACGCATCTCTGGACACACCTAATATTTCATAATAAGTGCGAGACTTCATGAAGGACCTCCTTCTTATAACCATTTATTTCCCATGATTAATATACGCTAGTCATTTTCAAAAGTCAATGAAACTCTGTCTGCATATTTTGAAATTCTCCCTACTATATTAGTAACATACGAGATTCTGGGGGAAATCCTTTATGAAAACGATCAAGAAGCTGTTGGCAGTCATGCTGATCTGCATACAGACACTGCAATTTTCAATGGTTCCAAATGTCCTGGCTGAAGAAACAACAACTACTCCGGGAACAGAACAAACTTCGGATACGGCAGTAGAAGTGACTGCTCCTTCTGCAATTTTAATGGAAATGACAACGGGTACAGTATTATACGAAAAAGATGCGGATACTGCACGACCACCGGCAAGTGTCACGAAAGTCATGACAATGCTTTTAATTTTTGATGCACTTGCAGAAGGGAAAATTCAGTTGGAGGATGAAGTTACAACTTCTGAATATGCCTCTTCTATGGGCGGCTCTCAGGTCTTCCTGGAAACGGGAGAAAAGCAGACCGTAGAAACTTTACTCAAATGTATTTCTGTTGCCAGTGCAAATGATGCCTGTGTTGCTATGGCTGAATATATTTCAGGAAATGAAGAGGAATTTGTCCGTCAGATGAATCTTCGTGCAGAAGGTCTCGGCATGAAACACACTCATTTTGTGAATTGTAACGGACTGGATGCAGAAGGTCACGAAACAAGTGCCCGTGATATTGCATTGATTTCCCGTGAACTTCTCCTGAAATATCCGGAAATTCATAATTATTGTACGATCTGGATGGAAAATATCACTCATACGACCTCAAAAGGTTCGTCTGAATTTGGATTAACTAATACCAATAAACTGATCCGTCAGTATGAATATGCAACCGGATTAAAAACCGGCTCTACCGGCAAGGCAAAGTTCTGTGTTTCAGCAACTGCTGAAAAAAATGGTGTCAGTCTGATCGCAGTTATTATGGGGGCTGAAGACTCCAAAGCCAGGTTCAAGGATGCTGTTACCTTATTAAATTATGGGTTCGGAAAATGTCAGATGTATACGGATGAAAAAATGCCTTCTTTGGATCCAATCTCTGTCACCGGTGGTATACAGGAATCCTTTTCACTTGAATATGAAAAGAAATTTACTTATCTGGATACAACAGGAGCAAATCTGAATGCTGTTACTTCAAGGCTTCAGATTCCTGATAAAGTAAATGCTCCGGTTAAAAAAGGGGACACTGTCGGTCAACGGATTTACTATTTAGACGAAAAAGAAATTGGCAGTGTGAATCTTCTGGCTGAAGAAACCGTTAAAAAAGCAGGATTCTTTGATTATCTGAGAAAAGCTCTTTACTGGATTGCACTATAAAGAATACTTATCATATTTTCCGGGAAACTCTGCCAGAGAATCTTTATATTTTTCTTGTCCTCGAAAGGGAATGTGATTTATAATCATTTTATCTGCTGCCGGGATGCAGAGACAGGAGAGTGAGACATTTATGAATATACCAATGATTATTTTTCTTTTTATTCTGATCGCAGGGGGACTGCTTGGATTGGAGATTTATCGGGAACTCCATCATTTCCGGATAACTCACTACACGATTGAATCACAAAAATTTAAAGGATTCAGCAGGGATCTGAATCTGATTTTTCTAAGTGATCTTCATAATCGGGTTTATGGTGAGAAAAATGAACCTCTGCTACAGGCTATCCGCAATGAAAAGCCGGACCTTATTTTAATCGGTGGAGATATGCTCGTCGGCAAGGAAGATGCCTCCTATGATATTGCACTTGATTTTACCAGTCAGTTACCCGAAATTGCTCCGGTGCTTTACGCGACAGGAAACCACGAGCAGCGTATGAGGGAAAACCCTGAGATCTATCAGGCTGCCTATGCCGACTACCGGCAACAGTTGAAAGACAGGGGTGTTCTTTTTTTGGAAAATGGAAGCTGCCGGATTGAAGCAGGAACGGTTCTCCTGGAAATTTCGGGTGTGGAACTTCCATCCGCATCGTATAAAAAGCTGAAAAAGCTTCCGATCCAGGCTTCTGATATTGCAGAATATTTCCATAAAGATAGTGTTTCGGTTACTGAAGATTCAGTTTACCGCATTTTACTTGCCCATAATCCAGCTTATATGAATGCTTATAAAGGATGGGGGGCTGATCTTATTTTATCCGGTCATCTCCACGGTGGAGTGATGCGACTTCCCGGAATTGGTGGAGTAATCACCCCACAAGCCTTCCTTTTTCCAAAATACTCTGGTGAAATGACGAAAGAAGGAGAACAGACCATCATTGTCAGCCGTGGACTTGGAACGCATACAATCAATATTCGGCTTTTTAATCAGCCTGAAGTCGTGTCCATCTGCCTGAAAAGATCGGAAAATAAGAAATAATTTTTGAATAGCCGGAATGATGAAAGGTGAAAAAGCCGTTGTCAAAATTCCTTTTTTCCCCTATAATATTCATGTTATGGTATTTTGGGATTTTTCACGGAAATATGCACCGGGAAAATCTGCAAGTACTTCAGATCATGCTTTTAAGCACAGAAATGACAAGAGGGAAAAATGGGTATACCGGTAAAGTTAGAAGTATTTGAAGGACCACTGGATCTGCTCCTTCATTTGATAGAGAAAAATAAAGTTGATATTTATGATATTCCGATTGTTGAGATCACGAATCAGTATATGGAATATATCAGGGGGATGCAGCATGAAGATCTGAATGTCATGAGTGAATTTCTTGTGATGGCAGCGACGCTTCTGGATATCAAATGTCGGATGCTTCTTCCTAAAGAAGTGACGGAAGAAGGAGAGGAAGAAGATCCGCGTCAGGAGCTTGTGGAACAGCTCCTTCAATATAAGATGTACAAGTATATGGCATTTGAACTGAAAGACCGTGAACTGGATTCGGGTCAGGTTATGTATAAATCTCCGGATATTCCGGAAGAGATTCTTGAATACGCAGAACCAGTAGACCTGGATCAGCTTCTTGGAGATCTCACTATGGCTAAATTAGGAGAAGTGTTCCGTGAGATCATGAAGCGTCAGGCTGAAAAGATTGATCCGGTCAGGAGTAAATTCGGAAAGATTGAAAAAGAAGAGGTTTCTCTTTCAGATAAATTTGTCTATGTTCATGAATATATGCGTCAGCATAAGAGGTTCAGTTTCAGGCAGCTTCTTTTGGAACAGAAGAGTAAGATGCATATCGTTGTTACTTTTCTTGCAATCCTGGAAATGATGAAGCTGGGAGAGATTCACGTAGAGCAGGAAAATACCTGTGGAGAGATCATGATTGAAAGGATAGGAGAAGCAGATGAATACAAAGAAGCTTCAGGCAGCGATTGAAGCGATTCTGTTCACAATGGGGGAATCAGTGGAACTGAGTAAGATTGCAGCAGCGATTGAACAGGATGAACCTACGACCCGTGGAATCATTTCTGATATGATGACTGCTTATGAAAAGCAGAACCGCGGTATCCGGATTATTGAGCTGGATCATTCATTCCAGTTATGTACAAAAAAAGAATACTATGATTATCTCATCCGCATTGCCAGACAACCTAAGAGGTATGTACTCACGGATGTTATGCTGGAGACGCTCTCGATCATTGCATACCGTCAGCCGGTAACCAAACTGGAAATTGAAAAGATCCGCGGGGTAAAATCTGATCATGCTGTCAATAAGCTGGTGGAATATGGACTAGTGGAAGAAGTCGGACGGATGGATGCCCCGGGCAGACCTATTTTATTTGGGACAACCGAGGAATTTCTTCGGCGTTTCAGTGTTCAGTCTCTTGATGATCTTCCATCTCTTGCTCCTGAACAGATTGAGCATTTTAAAGAAGAAGCAGAAGACGAGGCCAAGTTAAAACTTGATATCTGATTTTTAGTTACGCAAGCAGTTTCTTCTTTTATAAGGTCTGATTTTCAGACTGGATACATAAAATAATGACAAGACAATTCTGTAACGGAGTTGGAGCAGTGGCAAAAGTCAGATTATTTTATCGGAGAAAAATTTGTTACTGGCTGATCGTATCAGTAATGATCCTGATGACTCTCAATCCATCTTTACAGGTGATTGCAAAGGAATCAGTAAGCGATGATCTTACTGTCTATACAGATGCCGGTGAATCTTTAGAATTATACGCCCGTTCAGCCGTCCTTATGGACGGAGACAGCGGACGTATTTTATTTGAAAAAAATGGATCCGATCCACGTCCTATGGCGAGTACAACGAAGATCATGACGTGTATTCTTGCTCTCGAAGCATCTGATCCATCTCGGAAGATCACTGTCAGTTCTCAAGCAGCCTCCCAGCCAAAAGTCCATCTTGGAATGACAGAAGGACAGTCTTTTTATTTAAAAGATCTTCTTTATTCCCTTATGCTGGAATCCCATAATGACGCTGCCGTTGCAATAGCGGAGGGAATTGATGGCAGTGTAGAAGCTTTTGCCCAAAGGATGAATCAGAAAGCCGAAGAAATAGGATGTAAAAATACATATTTCATTTCTCCCAATGGATTGGATGCACAGGATTCTCAAAGCAATCATCATACTACAGCCCGGGAACTTGCACTGATCCTGCGTTACTGCATTATGGTTTCGCCCCAGAGTGAGGCCTTTTTGAAAATCACCCGCACCATGCAGTATTCTTTTCAGGACTGCGAAAAGAATTTTTCTTATTCCTGTAATAACCACAATTCGTTTCTTAATATGATGGAGGGTGCTCTTACCGGTAAGACCGGTTTTACTGCGGATGCCGGATATTGTTATGTGGGGGCATTGCAGCGGGATGACAGGACTTTTATCGTTGCTTTACTGGCATGCGGCTGGCCTAATAACAGAAATTATAAATGGATGGATACAAAAAAATTAATGACCTACGGATTAGAAAATTATGTTTATCGCGATTTTCAAGTGAAAGCAGCCCCACACTTTGTACTGGTACAGAACGGCATTGAAAATAAAATGAACTATCCCTCTTCTGATCCTGTCCGGCTGGAAGTTCGTGCAAATACAGAACCATTCCGCCTTTTAATGAACCAAAAAGAGGATATTTCGATTCGATACTATCTGACAGATAAGGTCCATGCACCTGTCAGGGAGAATACCCGTCTTGGGATTATGAAGTGTTATCTTGGAGATGAAGTAATCCGGGAATTTCCTCTTGTCGCAACGAAAACCATTGCAACACGTACTTTGAAAACCTGTTTTGATTATGCTATATTAAAATATATCAATAAAACTGATTAAATTCATCACTGGAATATATCTGAAAGCTATGATACTATAGGTGAAGACAAAAAAGAGCAACTAAATTGATGAAATATAAGGAGTGTACAACTATGGAAAACTGGAAAAAATACGAAAAGACTTATTTTATGCCGCCAGAGCCATGTTATGACTGGGTAAAAAAAGATTCTATTGATAAAGCACCGATCTGGTGCAGTGTGGATCTGCGGGATGGAAACCAGGCACTGATCGAACCAATGAGCCTGGATGAGAAACTGGAGTTTTTCCAGCTCCTCGTAGATGTTGGATTTAAAATGATCGAGGTAGGATTTCCTGCAGCATCTGAGACAGAGTATCAGTTTCTTAGAACATTGATCGAGCAGAATATGATTCCTGATGACGTTACGATTCAGGTTCTGACTCAGGCAAGAGAACATATCATCAAAAAAACTTTTGAAGCTGTAAAGGGTGCTCCACATGCGATCATCCATGTATACAATTCAACTTCTGTAGCACAGCGTGAACAGGTATTCCGCAAAGATAAAGAGCAGATTAAGCAGATTGCCATTGATGGAGCTACATTATTAAAGAAGCTTGCCGAGGAAACAGAAGGAAACTTCACTTTCCAGTACAGTCCGGAAAGTTTCCAGGGAACAGAAGTTGACTATGCATTGGATGTCTGCAACGCTGTCCTTGATGTATGGCAGCCAACTGCTGACAACAAAGCGATCATCAATCTTCCTACAACGGTAGAAAATGCAATGCCGCATGTATTTGCCAGTCAGGTAGAGTATTTCAACAAACATTTATTACACCGCGAAAATGTAATCCTTTCCCTTCATCCACATAATGACAGAGGATCAGGTGTATCAGATGCAGAACTTGGAATCCTTGCCGGAGCAGATAAGATTGAGGGAACATTGTTTGGAAACGGTGAGAGAACCGGAAACGTAGATATCATTACTCTTGCCATGAACATGTTCTCACAGGGAGTAAATCCAAATCTTGATTTTTCCAATATGAGTGAGATCTGCGAAGTATATGAGCGTGTTACAAGAATGAAAGTTTCTCCTCGTCAGCCATATGCAGGTGACCTTGTATTTACTGCGTTCTCAGGTTCCCATCAGGATGCGATTGCAAAGGGCATGGCATGGAGAGAAGAACATGACTGCAAGACATGGACAGTTCCATATCTTCCGATTGACCCACAGGATGTTGGAAGAAGATATGATTCGGATGTTATCCGTATCAACAGCCAGTCAGGAAAAGGTGGCGTAAACTATATTCTGAAGCAGAGCTTTGGTATCAGCCTGCCGGAGAAGATGAGAGAAGAAGTCGGATACATGGTAAAAGATGTTTCTGACAAGGCTCATCAGGAACTGACACCGGATGTTGTATATCGTATTTTTGAGGATCATTATATCAGTGCAAAACCAATCTTCAGTGTGGACGAATGCCACTTTAAGCAGGAAGATGGTATCGTAGCAGAAGCAACGATCCATCAGAATGACAATAACCACAAGATCACAGGTGTTGGAAACGGACGCCTGGATGCAGTAAGCAATGCGATCAAGCATTACTTTGGCATCAGTTACGAACTTGCTTTTTATGAAGAACATTCTCTTACAAAAGGATCTTCTTCCCGTGCAGTTGCTTACGTTGGTGTTATCTGTAATAAAAAGAAATACTGGGGAGTCGGAATTGATGCCGACATTATTAAAGCATCCATCCAGGCTCTGGTAGTCGCCGTAAATAAATTGCCGGAAATTGCCGAATCCCAGTCCTGCAAAGATGAAAGACTTTTAGAAATCACCAACTACATCTACGCAAATTATAAAGATGTGACTTTGGATGACCTTTCAGAAAAGTTTTTCCTTTCCAAACCGTATCTCTCTAAATATATTAAAGAGAAATCCGGACTGACTTTCGGGGATATTCTTAAGCAGGTCAGAATGAAAAAGGCACGTGCAATGCTCAAGAGCAGCAGTGCTACTGTAGAAAGCATCGCAGAATCTGTCGGATATCAGAATGTAGAACATTTTAACCGGATCTTTAAGAAGATGTACAATATCACGCCGGTTCAGTATCGGAACAGACATTAATAAATTTGTAGTTGTTGAAGAGAAAATATACAGGCAGCAAGGAGTTTTTTGACAGAAGAGCGTCCATATCCGCACTTGTTGCTGCATCGCAGTGCAGGACCCGCTTTACCTCAGCCCGTTGACAACTTGTAACAGAAACGTGGAAACAGTCGTGCAGTGGCACTCCTGTTTACGTTCCTTAACAAGTTGGGCAAAGTGTCTTCGGAACGCTCCCTGTCAATGCACTGCTCACGCAAC
>PPYE01662012.1_pt1 | contig 22967 bp, 14 predicted proteins | sample 1559881 | NCBI WGS metagenome assembly PPYE01 (sample SAMN08240022, study PRJNA423297) | Human gut metagenome, whole genome shotgun sequencing project.
GGATCGGGCAGAACCTCCCGCTTGGGTACGTTTCCTCTTCTGGGCACTTTGCTTCCCTCCTTCATAGTATGATTTCATAGGTACTCGAAGGCGTTTCAAACGCCCCCGTGTAAGACAAGTGCCTGCTTGTCCAGTGCCTCACAGGAAAACGCCCCTATTGTATAGGAAGCGCCTCTGCAAGGACAACTGCCTTGCGCGATTGCGCGTTAGTTCATTTCATGTTGCTGCAAGCTTGCAGCGCGATCGGAAGTAATCGTTATAATTACTTCTTGCCGGCCTTGGGCCGCTTGGCGCCGTACTTGGAACGGCCCTGCATACGGTTGGCAACGCCCTGAGCATCCAGAGTGCCGCGGATGATGTGGTAACGAACACCGGGCAGGTCCTTAACACGGCCGCCGCGGATCATGACCACGGAGTGCTCCTGCAGGTTGTGGCCAACACCGGGAATATAAGCGGTCACTTCGTAGCCGTTGGTCAGACGCACACGGGCGATCTTACGGAGAGCGGAGTTAGGCTTCTTCGGGGTGGAGGTACGAACAGCGGTGCACACACCTCTCTTCTGGGGAGAAGGCAGGTCGGTCTCGCGGTTCTTCAGGGTGTTCAGGCCCTTCTGCATAGCAGGAGAATTGGACTTGTAGGTCACGGCCTCGCGTCCCTTGCGAACGAGCTGGTTAAACGTAGGCATGGTTTTCCTCCTTTCTTTGTTTCTGAGAAATATATTTTAACGGAATAATCAAAAATTATACCGTTAAAACCAAAATCAGTGCAGCAGCGCGGCTACGGCGCTGCCCACGGCGATGCCGCAGACGGAACCCAGTTCCTTCATCTGCGCCACCTTTTCCACCGGCACGCCCTTTTCGGCGCACAGCGCCTCCACCGGGCCGGTGAGCGCCGGATCGGCGTCCTGGGCGAGAAAAACACGGGCGGCCCGCCCATCGTCGATGGCACGGCGGGTCTGCTTGACCCCCACCACTTTGGCGCCCTGCTTGAGTTGGGTGAGCATCGGTAAGCCTCCCGTTCCTTGAAATCACGGAGATTGGCGGTCGTTTTACCGTCTTTTCCCCATCGGCAGGCACACCTGCGCAATTCCGGATTATATCATACCCCAAAATGTAAGTCAATCAGAAAATCACTGGATTTTCCAACAGTTTCGGGGCGTTTCCCGTCGGAATGCCGAGGGGCGGCGCACCGGCCGGTGCGCCGCCCCTTTTCCGGACGTCTCAGGAAAACTCAGAAGGGCCCGTAGCCGATCTGATTTGCAACCACCACCAGGATAAAGCCGGCGGTAATCAGACAGGCATAGATCTTCCAGGCAAACTTGAACCAGTGGCCGTAATCCATGCCGCACAGGGAGAGCTGAAGCAGAGAGGCGGTAGGCCAGAAAGTGTTGGTGAATCCATCACCGTACTGGTAAGCCAGTACCATCACCTGCTGGTTGATACCCAGCACCTGACCCAGGGGCTGGAGAATAGGCATCATGACCACAGCCTTGCCGCTGCCGGAGGAGACAAAGAAGTTAAAGAGGGTGACAAAGGCGTAGATGATGAGCAGGGTGATGACGGGACTCTTGCCCTCCAGCAGGCCGGAGACACCGTGGATAATCGTGTCGGTAATGTTGCCCTCCGTGAGCAGGACAGACACGGCACGGCTGAAGCCGATGACCATGGTGGGGGCAATGACGCCGGCCATGCCCTTGCCGAACTCAGTGCAGGCCTCGGTCAGATCTATGCGGGACAGAATGATACCCAGGATGGTGACCGGGAAATAGCAGGCAGTAATCTCAGGCAGGCCCCACATCCACAGGAGAGAACCCACCACGGAGAACACAATGGTGGCCAGGAAGGCCAGGATAATGACAATCCGGCCCTTGGTAAACTTCAGGCCCGCCTCAAACTCCATGGGGGCAGTCTGCTCCTGGAGGTAGTTCTCGCCCATGATGCTGTTTTTGGGATCCTTCTTGATCTTGATGCAGTAGCGGACCAGGAAGAACAGAGCAATGACGAAAAAGACTGCCAGGCCCACTGCCCGGAACGCAATGCCGGAGTACATGGGCAGTCCCACCAGGGTCTGGGCTACGCCGGTGGTGTAGGGGTTGACCATGCCGCAGGTAAAGCCTACGGCGGTGGAGAGCAGGATGATGGCGGTGCCCACCATCTTGTCATAGCCCAAGGTGATAAACAGGGAAATAATGATCGGATAGAAGGGATAGAGGGCATCCAGATAACCGATGACGCCCAGGGCGGTAAAGAGGGTAAAGAAGATGATCACCATGACCAGTCCGCCCCGGCCGCTGATGCGGATCAGGGACTGAATACCGGCGGAAAAGGCGCCGGTCTTATTGATGATCTGGATACAGCCGCTGATGAGCAGTACGGCTCCAATGATGCTGGCGCTCTCCACAAAGCCCTGGTGGAGGGCAGTGAAGAACTGCAAAAAGCCCACCGGGGTCTGTTCCACAAAACTGAAGCTGTTGGGGTCCACCGTACCGCTGGCGTCCCGGACGTAGGAACCGGCAGGGACGATGTAAGTCAGCGCGGTGATGATAAGCATCAGGATCAGAATGACGATGTACACATGGGGCATACTGAAGCCCCTCTTCTTATTTAATGTGTTTCCCATAACATATTATCCTCCTCTTGTCTTGCTGTTCTCTCGCAGCACTGCTCCGTTCAACCCTGGGTCTTCTTTTTCAGCCACTCCACGGCGCAGTTGGCCAGGATGGCGGTGCCCAGAGCAAAGGCGCTCTCATCCAGTACCATGTTGGGGTTATGCAGCGGATAGCCGTCAGGAGAGCCCGCCCCCATAAAGGCATAGAATCCGGGCACATGGCGGGTCACATGGCCGAAGTCTTCAGCCCCCTTCATGGGGGGAACCGGCTTTACATTCTCCGCGCCCAGGATCTCGGCGGCAAAGGGAACGATCTCCGCGGAGAAGTTGGGGTCGCACACGGTGCTGGGGGTCTTAAGTACCCGCACCTCATAGGTGCCCCGCCAGGCCTTAATGTAGTGGTCCAGGATCTCGGGGATGCGCTGGATCAGGTGGTCGTAGGCCTCCGGGCTGAGGGTGCGGAAGGACACCATGATCTCCGCGGTATCGGGGATGATGTTGGAGGCCCGGCCGCCGTTGAGGGCGCCCACCGTCATAGTGGCAAAGGCCTCCGGGTCCACCTCCCGGGGAATGAGCATATTGAGGGCGGAGCACACCTGAGTGGCAATGTTCACCGGGTCGATGGTCTTTTGGGGCTCGGAGGAGTGGCCGCCCTTGCCCTGGATGCTGACAATAAAGGTGGCCATGGCTCCGGAGGCCACGCCGGGAGAGTAGTTCAGCTTGCCGACTTCCACCTGGGAGCCCACATGGAGGGCCATGGCGGCGTCCACCTTGGGGTTCTCCAGCAGGCCGTCGTCCACCATGGTGCGGGAACCGTAGCCCATCTCCTCACCGGGCTGGAACATCAGCTTCACGGTACCGGGCAGCTGGTCCTCCATATCCTTCAGGATCTTGGCGGCGCCCAGCAGCATGGCGGCATGGGCGTCGTGACCACACATATGGGCGGTGTTGCCCTTGGATGCAAACTCCAGGCCGGTGGTCTCCTCCATGGGCAGGCCGTCCATATCAGCCCGCAGCAGGATACAGGGACCGTCCTTGCCGATGAGTCCCACCACGCCGGTGGATTCGGGGGCGTCGGGATAACCGGCGAATACCATCTTCTCCCGCTCCTCCTTGGTGTGGATGCCGCAGTCATGATGGGGTATGCCCATCTCATCCAGCCGTTTTTTCACATACTCCGCCGTTTTGGGGGTATAGACACCCACTTCGGGGATCTGATGCAGACAGCGCCGGTCGGCGATGATCTGCTTCTCAATAGCACGGGCCTTTTCCAGCATCTCGTTCATAGGGAACTCTCCTTTCTATGGTCCACGCGGAGCACCGCGTTACGCCTGATAGACTGTGACGCCGTTGAGCACGGTCTCCAATACCTTCACCTGGGGGAAGCGGCTGGGCTGGACCTCAAACAGATCCTGATCCAGCACCACCAGGTCGGCCTGCTTGCCCTCCTCCAGGGTACCCCGCACCCCCTCGTCCCGGCTGGGCCAGGCGGCGTCAGAAGTGAAGAGCCGAATGGCCTGCTCCACGGTAAGCGCCTGCTCGGGCAGATAGGTCTTGGTGCCAGCCCGGTTCTGCCGGGTAATGGCGGCGCGCATATTATCCAGCACGTTAAAAGGTTCCACCGGGCAGTCGGAACCGCCGCTGACCCGCAGGCCCAGGTCCAGCATGGCTTTCCAGTTATAGCAGTCTCTGGCGTGCTCCTCCCCCACCCGCTCGGCAATGATGTTCATGTCGGCGTCGATGAAGATGGGCTGGATATAGGCCTGTAGACCCAGTTCCTTCATCCGCTCCAGCAGGGCGGGGGTGGTGGTCTGGGCGTGGACGATGCCGTGGCGGTGATCCGTCCAGGGATTGGCCTGCTCCGCTTTCTCCATGGCGTCACACACCTTTTTCAGGGCCAGGTCGCCGATGGCATGGACCGCCACGTCCATGTGGATATCGTGGGCCGCCCGGATGCGGCTGCACAACTCCTCTTCTGTATAAATAGGAATACCGTGGTTCTCCCGGTCATCCACATATCCGTCTATCATCTCGGCGGACTTGGCGCCCAGAGAACCATCCTGGAGCAGCTTCCGTGGTCCGGTACGGAAGAGACTGTCCCGGTCATCCGGGTCGCTGCGCACGCCCTTGAGCCGTTCAAAGTCCTCCGGCTCCACCAGGCACTGTTCATACACCCGCACGGTCAGTTCCCCGTCGGCCTCCATCTCCCGGAAAATACCGATGAGGCGGATGGGGTCCATACCGGCGATAGCCATCAGATCATCAGAGTGGATACAGGTGATGCCGGCGGCATTCAGCTCCTTTTGCCCTTCCCGGATCAGCTGACGCACATAGGCGTCGTCCGCCTGGGGCAGCACGTCCATGTAGAGGCGGGCGGCGTTCTCCCGCAGGATACCGTGCTCAAAATCCACCAGAGCCATCACCTCGGGCTCCACATTTTTCAAGGCACGAATCTTCTCCAGCATCACGGTATTGCAGGCGGCGATATGGATGCAGGTCCGCAGCATACACACCGGGATCTCAGTGGAGATGCGGTCCATGTCCTCTTTCGTCAGCAGCCGTCCCTCTTCCATAGTCTCCTGATTCCAGCCCATGCCGATGAGGTAACCGGGATGCTCCGTCTCAATCCGGGCCTTACAGCGCGCCACCACTTCATCGATGTTTTTAACGCCCAGCAGAGGCACATTCCGGCGGAACATGGCGTAGTGGAGCAGGTGCATATGGGTATCGTTAAAGCCAGGCAGCACACAGGCGCCGTTAAGGTCCTTTTTCTCATCCCATTGCTGGGTCAGCGCCTCCTGATTTGTCCCCAAAAACACAATTTTCCCATCTTGAACACCAATGGCCTCATATCGGCTTATGGTCTGATCCATCGAAAGAATCGTTCCGTTATAGCGAAGGGTTCGCATATCGATCTTCCTTTCTTCCCATTCAGTCTGTTTCCTCTTTCACAAGGAGCAAATTCCGTGCCAACCGGAGGTCAGAATACAAAAAGACCGCCCTATTTGTCTTTTCATGCAGAAAGAAGGGCTTCTGCTCCTCTTTCCGCTGACAAACGGGGCGGTCCTTGCTGCGCTTTATGGGAAGAGTCTCCCTTATTGCAGGCAAAATTTTTTGCGGATGCAAAATTTTTTACAGGTTATATTTTTGCAGTTTATATTTCAGGTTCTGTCTGGACAGGCCCAGCAGACGGGCAGCCTGGGAGATGGAGGAGGATTGTTCCATAGCCTTGTGCAGCAGCTCCCTTTCATACTGTTCCAGCGCCTTGGTCAGTGAAAAGCCCGGGTCAATATCTCCCTCCCGGCTCTCTTCCGCCAGGGATACCTCCTGATACTCCAGGGCGTCCTCCATGTGGTCCAGCACCAGCAGCTCGGAACGTGCGGAAGCAAAGGCCCCCTCGATCACATTCTGCAGCTCCCGCACGTTTCCGGGCCAGCTATACCGTTCCAGCCGGCGTAACGCCTGAGCACTGACTCCCTGGATGCTGCGCTTCATTTTCCGGTTGTACTGGTCGATAAAATAGCGGATGAGCAGAGGGATATCTCCAACCCGCTTCCGCAAAGGAGGCAGCGTGATCCGAACCACACCCAGACGGTAGTACAGATCCTCCCGCAGCCGGTGCTCTCGGATGAGCCTGGCGGGCTCCTCATTCACCGCTGCCACAATACGCACGTCAAAGGGGATGTCCCGGCTGCCGCCCAGACGGCGGACCTTTTTCTCCTCCAATACCTTCAACAGTTTAGCCTGGAGGCCGGTCTCCATAGAGTTGATCTCGTCCAGAAACAGAGTGCCGCCGTCAGCCTCCTCCAGCAGGCCCTTCCGGGTCAGGGCGCCGGTATAGCAGCCCTTTTCGGTACCGAAGAACAGGCTCTCCAGCAAATTGGCCGGAATCGCCGCGCAGTTCTGGGAGACAAAGGGCCTGCCGGAACGCCGTCCCTCGCTGTGGAGGGACTCTGCCACCAATTCCTTGCCGGTGCCCGTCTCACCGTAAATGAGCACGGAGGAATCCAGGGGCGCCACGTCCCGGATGCGTTTCTTCAGGGCCAACATAGCCGGGTCCTGGGTGATGATGCGGTCCAGGGTGGAAATGCCTCCCTTCCCCCGGATAACCCGCTGATCAATGGAGTGGAATTTGGAGGAGTCGATGACACACGCTACCTGTCCATCCACCACAATGGGGATGGTGGTGGATTCCAACAGCACCCGCTCGCCACGGCGGTTGTTGATGTCCTGCAGTACATTATAAGTAGGTTTTCCAGTCCTCAGCGCCTGAATGATAGTACTGCTCTCCTCATCCAGCTCGGGGTACAGTTCAAAAATGTGCAGTCCCACCGTCTCCCCCGACTTCCAGAGATTGTCCACAAAAATCCGCTGGAACTCCACAATGCCGTCCCGGTTGGCAACGAGCAGCCCGTCCGTGTCCTCACACAGGCGGATCACATCCGCAATCTGTTCCGCCACCTCTCTGTCCTGCATCCTGCTCTCCTCCATCCTGCCGCAGACATGAAAAAAATCTGGATTTCTCCAGATTTTCACCAAACAGCCGTTGACTTTTCCTATGATTTCATGGTATACTAAAACGCTCTTAACTTCCGATTGCGTCAGAACATTCTGCCCCACTGTGTGGTCAGTTTAACACAGCAGGGCGGAAAGCGCAAGAGGATATCAGAATATTTTTATCCACGCATCCGGGTGTTCGCATCCGGTAACCTACCGCCCCTTTTGTATGATTTGACGGAAAGCAGCAGCCTTCGCCGGAATCGTCCCCCTGTGGCGGCGGTTCCAGACAATGAAATCGAGGTGTTTTTTCTACGATGGTCAAGGACGTCTACTTCGGCAAGACCCTCCGCAAAAGCTTCGCCCGCCATGAAGAGATCCTGGAAATGCCCAACCTGCTGGAGGTGCAGAAGAACTCCTATCAGTGGTTCCTGGAGACAGGCCTGAGGGAGGTCTTCAAGGATGTGGCCTCCATTACCGACTATGCCGGTAATCTGGAGCTCTCCTTCATCGACTACTCCATGGATGAGCCTCCCAAGTACAACGTGGAGGAATGTAAGGCCCGGGACGCCACGTACGCCGCTCCCATCAAGGTGTGGGTGCGTCTGCGCAACAAAGAGACCGACGAGATGAAGGAGCAGGAGATCTTCATGGGAGATTTCCCTCTGATGACCAAGGCCGGTACCTTTGTCATCAACGGCGCCGAGCGCGTCATCGTCTCCCAGATCGTCCGTTCCCCCGGCATCTATTACGCCCGCACTGAGGATAAGACCGGCAATGTGGTGTACGCCACTACCGTCATCCCCTACCGCGGCGCCTGGCTGGAGTATGAGACCGATCTCAGCGACATCTTCTATGTCCGCATCGACAAGAACCGCAAGCTGCCCATCACCTGCCTGATCCGGGCCGTGGGTCCCAAGACCGATCAGGAGATCCTGGACCTGTTCGGCGATGACCCCCGCATCGTGGCTACTCTGGAGAAGGACGCCTGCAAGACCTATGAGGAGGCCCTGCTGGAGATCTACCGCAAGCTGCGTCCCGGCGAGCCCCCCACGGTGGACTCCGCCGAGAGCCTGCTCAACGCCCTCTTCTTCGACCCCCGCCGGTACGACCTGTCCGCTGTGGGCCGCTACAAGTTCAACAAGAAGCTGGCCATCTGGTCCCGTCTGTCCGGCCAGAAGCTGGCCATGCCCGTGGTCGATCCCACCACCGGCGAGATCCTGGCCGAGCCCGGCGAGGTCCTCACCCGTGAGCGGGCCCGTGAGCTGGAAGCCAAGGGCGTCAACGAGGCCATTCTGGACCTGGACGGCGGCGTTCAGCTGAAGGTTTTCTCCAACAACATGGTGGATATGGCCGGCTTTGTGGACTTTGATCCCGCTGAGTGCGGCATCACCGAGAAGGTCCGCTTCTCCGTTCTGCAGGAGCTGCTGCAGAACTACTCCGGCGAGGAGCTGAAAGAGGCTGTCAAGGACCGCATCGATGACCTGGTTCCCAAGCACATCATTGTGGACGACATCATGGCGTCCATCAACTACCTGAACTGCCTGGCCCATGGCGTGGGCAACGCCGACGACATTGACCACCTGGGCAACCGCCGTCTGCGCTGCGTGGGCGAGCTGCTGCAGAACCAGTTCCGCATCGGCTTCTCCCGCATGGAGCGCGTCATCCGGGAGCGCATGACCATTCAGGACCTGGACATCGTCACCCCCCAGTCCCTGATCAACATCCGTCCCGTTACCGCCGCGATCAAGGAGTTCTTCGGTTCCTCCCCCCTGAGCCAGTTCATGGACCAGACCAACCCCCTGGCCGAGCTGACCCACAAGCGCCGTATGTCCGCTCTGGGCCCCGGCGGTCTGTCCCGTGACCGTGCATCCTTCGATGTGCGAGACGTTCACTACTCCCACTACGGCCGTCTGTGCCCCATTGAGACCCCCGAAGGTCCCAACATCGGCCTGATCTCCTACCTGGCCTCCTACGCCCGCATCAACCGCTACGGCTTCATCGAGGCTCCCTACCGCAAGGTGGATAAGGCCACCGGCAAGGTCACCGACCAGGTGGAGTATATGACCGCCGACATGGAGGACGAGTTCACCATCGCCCAGGCCACCGAGCCTCTGGACGAGAACGGCTGTCTGAAGAACGCCCGTATCACCTGCCGTCACCGCAACGAGATCATCGATGTGGACCGGGATCAGGTGGACTACATGGACGTGTCCCCCAAGATGATGTTCTCCATCGCTACCGCCATGATCCCCTTCCTGGAGAACGACGACGCCAACCGTGCTCTGATGGGCGCCAACATGCAGCGTCAGGCCGTGCCTCTGCTGACCACCCAGGCCCCCATCGTGGCCACCGGTCAGGAGCACAAGAACTGTATCGACTCTGAGGTCGCCATTCTGGCCGAGGAGGACGGTGTGGTCACCAAGGTGTCTGCTCAGTACGTCACCGTTCGCTATGACAGCGGCCGGGTGGAGGAGTACAAGCTGACCAAGTACCTGCGCTCCAACCACGGCACCTGCATCAACCAGCGTCCCATTGTCAACGCCGGCCAGCGGGTGGAGAAGGGCGAGGTCATCGCGGACGGCCCCTCCACCTCCAACGGCGAGATCGCCCTGGGTAAGAACATCCTCATGGGCTTTATGACCTGGGAAGGTTACAACTACGAGGACGCCATCCTGCTCAACGAGCGCATGGTGAAGGAGGACGTATTCACCTCCATCCACATCGAGGAGTACGAGACCGAGTCCCGGGACACCAAGCTGGGTCCCGAGGAGATCACCCGGGACATCCCCAACGTGGGCGACGACGCCCTGAAGGATCTGGACGAGCGCGGCATCATCCGGGTGGGCGCCGAGGTCCGTGCCGGCGACATCCTGGTGGGCAAGGTCACACCCAAGGGCGAGACCGACCTCACCGCCGAGGAGCGCCTGCTGCGCGCCATCTTCGGTGAGAAGGCCCGCGAGGTCCGTGACACCTCCCTGAAGGTGCCTCACGGCGAGAGCGGCATCATCGTGGACGTGAAGGTCTTTACCCGCGAGGCGGGCGACGAGCTCTCCCCCGGCGTCAACATGGTGGTCCGCGTCTATATCGCCCAGAAGCGTAAGATCTCCGTGGGCGACAAGATGGCCGGCCGTCACGGTAACAAGGGTGTTGTGTCCCGCATCCTGCCCCAGGAGGATATGCCCTTCCTGCCCGACGGCACTCCTCTGGACATCGTGTTGAACCCCCTGGGCGTGCCTTCCCGTATGAACATCGGTCAGGTGCTGGAGGTCCATCTGGGCTACGCCGCCAAGACCCTGGGCTGGAAGGTGGCCACCCCCGTCTTCAACGGCGCCGACGAGAAGGACATCGCCGAGACCCTGAAGATGGCCGGTCTGCGCCCCGACGGCAAGAGCTGGCTGTACGACGGCCGCACCGGCGAGCGGTTCGACAACCCCGTCACCGTGGGCTACGTCTACTTCCTCAAGCTGCACCACCTGGTTGACGATAAGATCCACGCCCGTTCCACCGGCCCCTACTCCCTGGTCACCCAGCAGCCTCTGGGCGGCAAGGCCCAGTTCGGCGGCCAGCGCTTCGGCGAAATGGAGGTGTGGGCCCTGGAGGCTTACGGCGCCGCCTACACCCTGCAGGAGATCCTCACCGTCAAGTCCGACGACGTCACCGGCCGTGTGCGCACCTACGAGTCCATTGTCAAGGGCCACAACGTGCCCAAGCCCGGCGTGCCTGAGTCCTTCAAGGTTCTGGTTAAGGAGCTGCAGTCCCTGTGCCTGGATATGAAGGTGCTGGACGACCAGGGCAACGAGATCGAGCTGAAGGACGACGACGAGGATACCTACCAGCCCGGCAAGTTCCGCGACGATGACGACGACTTCTACGGCTACAACGCCGGCGGAGAGTCCGACTTTGCCGCCGCGGGCTACACCCTCAAGGAAGGCAGCGACGACGATGATCTGGCCGTTGCCGACGACAGCGATGATTTTTCCGATTCGGAGGACGATTACTCCGATGATGACGATATGGAATAAGTAAGGGAGGTCGAGCAGAAACATGAGTTACGCTGAATTTGACGCCATTAAGATTGGCATCGCCTCCCCGGAGCAGATCCGCGAGTGGTCCTATGGCGAGGTCAAGAAGCCGGAGACCATCAACTACCGCACCCTGAAGCCTGAGCGGGACGGCCTGTTCTGCGAGCGCATCTTCGGGCCCACCAAGGACTGGGAGTGCCACTGCGGCAAGTACAAGAAGATCCGCTACAAGGGCAAGATCTGTGACCGCTGCGGCGTTGAGGTCACCCGGGCCAAGGTGCGCCGTGAGCGCATGGGCCACATCGAGCTGGCCGCCCCCGTGTCCCACATCTGGTACTTTAAGGGTATCCCCTCCCGGATGGGTCTGCTGCTGGATATCAGCCCCCGCATTCTGGAGAAGGTGCTCTACTTCGCCAGCTATATTGTGACCGATCCCGGCTTCTCCCCCCTGGCCAAGAACCAGATCCTCTCCGAGAAGGAGTACCGCGATATGCGGGAGAAGTATGAGGACGACTTTGAGGCCGGCATGGGCGCCGAGGCCGTGAAGAAGCTGCTCCAGGACATCAACCTGGAGGAGCTCTCCACCCAGCTCCGTGCCGAGCTGAAGGACGCCTCCGGCCAGAAGAAGGCCCGCATCGTCAAGCGTCTGGAAGTGGTGGACGCCTTCCGCATCTCCGGCAACAAGCCCGAGTGGATGATCATCGACGTGCTGCCTGTCATTCCCCCCGAGCTGCGCCCCATGGTGCAGCTGGACGGCGGCCGGTTCGCCACCTCCGACCTGAACGACCTGTACCGCCGGGTCATCAACCGCAACAACCGTCTGAAGCGCCTGATCCAGCTCAACGCCCCCGACATCATCGTCCGCAACGAGAAGCGGATGCTGCAGGAGGCCGTGGACGCCCTCATCGACAACGGCCGCCGTGGCCGCGCCGTCACCGGCGCCAACAACCGTGCGCTGAAGTCTCTGTCCGATATGCTGAAGGGTAAGCAGGGCCGCTTCCGTCAGAACCTGCTGGGCAAGCGTGTGGACTACTCCGGCCGTTCCGTTATCGTGGTTGGCCCCGAGCTGAAGATCTATCAGTGCGGTCTGCCCAAGGAGATGGCCATCGAGCTGTTCCGTCCCTTTGTCATGAAGAAGCTGGTGGAGGACGGTCTGGCCAACAACATCAAGTCCGCCAAGAAGATGGTGGACAAGGGCAAGGCTGAGGTTTGGGACGCCCTGGAGTTCGTCATCAAGGACCACCCCGTTATGCTGAACCGTGCGCCTACCCTGCACCGCCTGGGCATCCAGGCCTTCGAGCCCGTGCTGGTGGAAGGCCGCGCCATCAAGCTGCACCCCCTGGTGTGTACCGCCTTCAACGCTGACTTCGACGGCGACCAGATGGCCGTCCACGTGCCTCTGTCCGCTGAGGCCCAGACCGAGGCCCGTGTGCTGATGCTCTCCGCCAACAACCTGCTGCGTCCTCAGGACGGCGGCCCCGTCACCGTGCCTACTCAGGACATGGTGCTGGGCTCCTACTACCTGACCTACGAGAAGTACGCCGAGCACACCGCCGAGGAGACCTATGACGACGTTGCCGCCGTCAAGGCCGCTCTGGACGCCGGCACTCTGAATCCCGGCGACCTGGTGTGGGTCAAGAACCCCGGCTCTCTGGACGATATCCCCACCTACGCCGGTATCTGTGCCGAGACCGAGGACGGCCAGCTGCCCCGCGAGGTGCTCCATGTCTTCGGCAGCGACATCGAGGCCCGTCTGGCCTACGACGAGGGCGAGCTGGAGCTCCATGTGCCCATCCTGGTCCGTCGTTCCGCCGAGGTGGACGGCGAGACCCGCTACAAGCTGGTGCGCACCACCGTTGGCCGCCTGATCTTCAACGAGGGTATTCCTCAGGATCTGGGCTTTGTGGACCGCACCGATCCCGAGCAGATGTTTGAGCCCGAGATCAACTTCGTCACCGGCAAGAAGCAGCTGGGCAAGATCATCGACAAGTGCATCGTCAAGCACGGCTTCACCGTGTCCGCCGGCGTGCTGGACACCATCAAGGCCAAGGGCTACAAGTTCTCCACCCGGGGCTCCCTCACCGTGTCCATCTACGACATGACCATCCCCGAGAAGAAGTACGGTCTCATCGAGAACACCGAGAAGGAGATCGTGAAGATCGAGCGCCAGTACAAGCGCGGCTTCCTGACCAACGAGGAGCGGTATCGCCTGGTGGTTGAGGCCTGGGAAAAGACCACCAAGGACGTGACCGACGCCCTGATGGCCGGCCTGGACCGCTACAACCCCATCTGGATGATGGCAGACTCCGGCGCCCGTGGTAGCTCCGCTCAGATCCGTCAGCTGGCCGGTATGCGTGGCCTGATGGCCGACACCTCCGGCCGCACCATCGAGATCCCCATCAAGTCCAACTTCCGTGAAGGCCTGTCCGTGCTGGAGTACTTCATCTCCTCCCGAGGCGCCCGAAAGGGTATGGCCGATACCGCTCTGCGTACCGCCGACTCCGGTTACCTGACCCGCCGTCTGGTGGACGTGTCTCAGGAAGTCATCATCCGTGAGGACGACTGCGGCACCGACGACGGCATCATGGTCAGCGAGATCGTGGAGAACGGCCAGGTCATCGAGACCTTCGGCGAGCGTCTGAAGGGCCGCTATCCGGTGGAGGACATCTGCGATCCTCAGACCGGCGAGGTGCTTATCGACCACCACACCATGATGACTGCCGACGACGCCAAGCTGCTGGAGGCTCACGGCATCCATCAGGTCAAGATCCGCTCCGTGCTCACCTGCCGTGCCCGCAGCGGCGTATGTTCCAAGTGCTACGGCATTAACCTGGCCATCGGCGAGCCTGTGGGCGCCGGCGAGGCCGTTGGTATCATCGCCGCTCAGTCCATCGGTGAGCCCGGTACCCAGCTGACCATGCGTACCTTCCACACCGGCGGCGTGGCCGGCGGCGATATCACCCAGGGTCTTCCCCGTGTTGAGGAGCTGTTCGAGTCCCGCAAGCCCAAGAAGATGGCTCAGCTGGCCGAGGTGGGCGGCAAGGTCACTCTGGAGGAGGCCAAGCGCAACTCCATGTGCAACGTGACCATCACCGCCGATGACGGCGAGGTCGTCACCTATACGCTGCCCTATGCCGGCCTGCGTGTAAAGAACGGCGACACCGTGGAGAAGGGCTTCGCCCTCACCGAAGGCGCCCTCTATCCTCAGGACGTGCTCCGTGTCCGCGGCATCCACGCTGTGTATGACTACCTGATCCAGGAAGTGCAGAAGCCCTACCGTCAGCAGGGCGTGGATATCAACGACAAGCACATCGAGGTTATCTGCCGCCAGATGATGCGGAAGGTCCGTGTGGAGGACGCCGGCGACTCCGACCTGCTCTCCGGCTCTACCATCGAACTCATCGAGTTCGAGGATGCCAAGGCCGCTGTTCAGGCCCGCATCGACGCCGGTGAGACCAACGACGGTATGGAGCTGCGTCTGCCCACCTGCACCCGTCTGCTCATGGGTATCACCAAGGCCTCTCTGGCCACCGACTCCTTCCTGTCCGCCGCCTCCTTCCAGGAGACCACCAAGGTCCTCACCGAGGCCGCCATCAAGGGTAAGGTGGACCACCTGCTGGGCCTGAAGGAGAACGTCATCATCGGTAAGCTGATCCCCGCCGGCTCCGGCCTGTCCATGTACCGCAAATACGACCAGATGGACGACGAGGGTACCGCCCAGAGCGGCGAGGCCGTCGAAGAGATTGCCGAAGTCGTTGACGACGCTCCCGTTGTTGAGGAGCCCATTCTGACCGACAGCGCGGATCTTTAATCCCAATGTTTTTGGGGGGCGTTGCAGCCATGCAGCGCCCCCTTTTTCTATCGTTGTCCCTGTCCCATCCGACCGACAATGAGGTATCACGATGAAACGATGCTCCCCTCTCTCTTTGTTCGCCGGTGCCGGCGGTCTGGCGCTGCTGTTTTTTGCCCTGTTTCCGATCTCTGAACTGTCCCGGGGCGGTCCGGGGGCAAAAGCCGCCGTCTTTGTACTGTTGACCGCCCTGGCCGTACTGGCGCTGTGGCTGCTCCACCGTTCTTGCTGCTCCCTGGACCGGCTATGTACCCTGCTGCTGCCCATCGGCCTGGCCTTCTTCCTTCGGGCCATCCCGCTGGATTATGCGGCAGATGACTACGAGATCTTCCTGTCCCAGTGGGTGGCCACCTTCCGGGACAACGGCGGCTTCGCTGCCATCAAGCTGCCCATCGGCAACTATAATGTGCCCTACCTCTATTTCCTGGCCGCCATCTCCTACCTGCCGGTCCCCGACCTGTACCTCATCAAGCTCTTCTCCATCCTGTTTGATGTGCTGCTGGCCTGGGGCGGCCTGCGGCTGGTACGTCACTTCACCGGCAAAGACAGCATCCGTCCCCTGGTATGCTTCTGCGTCCTGCTGCTGCTGCCCACTGTGGTGCTCAACGGCTCCCTGTGGGGCCAGTGCGACGCGCTGTACGGTGCTCTGACGCTCCACGCCTTGGCAGATGGGCTGGGCGGCCGTCCCAAAGCTTCCGCCGCCCTGCTGGGCGTGGCCTTCTCCTTTAAACTCCAGACGGTGTTCATCCTCCCCCTGTGGGCAGTGTTTTGGATCGCCCGGCGCACCCGCTTCCGGGACCTGTTGTGCTTCCCCCTGGCCTATGCCGTTACCTGCATCCCTGCTCTGCTGCTGGGCAAACCGCTGAGGGATATCCTGGGAGTCTATGTGGGCCAGACGCAGGAGGGCGCAGGGGCACTGAACTACAACTGCGCCTCCATCTTCTCCATGGTCCCCTACGGCACTCAAATTGACGAGGCTTTCGGCGCCCGCTTGGGCATTCTGGCGGCCTTTGCCCTGGTTTTGCTGCTGCTGGTGCTGGCCTTCTTGTTCCGGGACCGGCTGGACGATGGGGCTCTGCTGCTCTTCGGCATCACGCTTACGCTGGGCGTGCCCTTCTTTCTCCCCTATATGCACGACCGCTATTACTTCCTGGCTGACGTGCTCACCCTGGTCTGGGCCTGCACCCGTCCCACGGGCCTGCCTCCGGCAGTGCTGGTCCAGCTCTCCTCCCTCAGTGCCTATCTGACCTATCTGCGGATGAAATATACCCTGATCCTCACCCTGGGTGGTCAGATGTTCACCATGCTGTTGGAGAGCCTGATGGTACTGGCCGGGCTCATCTTTACAGCAGTCCTGCTGATCCGGCATTTGTATGCCTCTTCCCCCTGTCTGCCTCAGGGTTTGGGCGAAAAAAACAAGAAATCCCGGAAAAGCGGTTGACGACTTGGAAACAATGTGTTACAATTTGGTTACAGTTTTTAAAAAGCAGTAACAACTTCCAAAAGGAGGCCAAAATGGCTACGCAAAGCATCCCTCTGACTTACAAGGGCCATCCGCTGCGCCGGAAAGACAGTCTGATCTATTACGGCAGCATGGCCGAAAAATATATCATTATGCTTCAGGTTCTGGACCAGAAGAAGGATCAGGATCTGGACATGGCCACCCGGGTATCCGTTCAGCTTCAGCTCACCGACCCTGACCTGAAGAGCCGGGACCGTGTGGTTAAGAAGACCGAGAAAGACAGCCTGTACGCCGCTATGGACGTGGCTTCCGTCTGGCTGGACCGGGCTCTGTCCGGCAAATAAGTTCCTACCCACCCAACGATCAGAACGGAGGAATTCTACCAATGATAACACCTGCCAAGCTTCTGCGCACCACGCTCCTGACCGTCGCCGTTTCCGCCGTCTGTATGATCGGCGCTTCCGCCGCCAGCGGCGTGGGCACCGTCAATACCGACGCCCTTCGCCTTCGCAACGAGGCCAACACCACTTCCACCATCCTGGCTACCGCTTCCGAGGGTGACACCGTCGTCATTCTGGAGGACGCCGGCAACGGTTGGTACAAGGTGGACTACAACACCGTGGAAGGCTATATGTCCGGCGAATACCTGACGGTCTCCGCTCAGGCCGATGTGACCATCGGTTACGGTCTGGTTCAGACCGGCGGCTCCACCCTGAACGTGCGCAGCGGGCCTGGCACCACCTACAGCAAGGTGACCACCCTCAACGACAACGCGGTTGTCACCATCGTGGGTATCAATAATGGCTGGTACAAGATCAAGACCTCCAGCGGTGCTGTTGGCTATGTCAGCAGCGAGTATATGGTGACCTGCAAGGACTCCGCCGGTTCCCGCGGCGACGGCACCACCGCCGTGGCTGTGGCTTCCGACAGCAGCATGGGTCAGCAGATCGTCAGCTACGCCAAGCAGTTCCTGGGTGTGCCCTATGTCTATGGCGGCAACGGACCCAATAGTTTTGACTGCTCCGGCTTCACCAGCTACATATATCGCCACTTCGGCTACACTCTGAACCGCACCGCTTCTACCCAGCTGTCCAACGGTGTGGCGGTATCCAAGAGTGAGCTGCAGCCCGGCGATCTGGTATTCTTCCGTTACAATACCTCTTACCCCGCCTCTCATGTGGGCATCTACATCGGCAACGGCCAGTTCATCCACGCCTCTACCAACAAGTATCAGGTGCAGATCGATCAGCTGATGACCGGCCACTACGCCAACGTGTATATCGCTGCCCGCCGCATTCTGTGATTTTTGCTTGGCAGGTAAAGATCATATCAAAGTTTTCGCCCCGCCTGCGTCAGCAGGCGGGGTGTTTCTTTCCTATTAAACCAGAAGGGAGCGTGCCCATTTTGAGCCGTTCTCCCGCCTTTGGCCATCTGCTGGCCCTGGCTGTCTCCATTGTGTGGGGTACCACCTATATCTCCACCAAGGTGCTTTTGGATGCCTTCCATCCGGTAGAGATCCTCATCTTCCGCTTTGTGCTGGCCTGGGCCATTCTCTTTCTCTGTGCTCCAAAGCCCCATCTGCCCCGCAGTTTCCGAACTGAGCTGCCTTTCCTGGGGGCCGCCCTGTCAGGGCTCACCTTCTACTCTCTGCTGGAGAATTACGCCCTCACCTTTTCCATGGCCTCCACCGTAGGGCTCATCGTCTCCTCCGCGCCCATGTTTACCGCGCTGCTGCTGTGGCTTTGCCGTCGAACCACCCGGCCTGGAGCCTCCTTCTTTGTGGGCTTTGTTCTCGCCATGGCAGGTATCGCCCTCATCTCCCTGGCGGAGGGGGAATCCTTTGACTTCAACCCCATCGGCTGTCTGTTGGCTCTGGGCTCCGCTATCAGTTGGGGCGTCTACGGTCTGTGTCTGGAGTCCGCCCAGCGTCAGGGCCTCAACGATCTGCTGGTCACCCGGAAGGTCTTTTTCTGGGGTGTCCTCTTTACCCTCCCCTTCTGCCTGGGTACCGGCATCACCTTTGATCTGACCCGGTTTGCCCAACCGGTGATGTTGGGCAATACGGTGTACCTGGGCGTGGTGGCCTCCGCTCTGTGCTTCCTGGCCTGGAATCGGGCCTCCGCCCTCATTGGCCCGGTAGCCACCAATGTGTATCTCTACCTGATGCCGGTGATCACCGTGGCCGCCTCCTTCCTCATCCTGGGGGAGCCGGTGACCCTTTTCACCCTGGGTGCCATCGTCCTCATCCTGGCGGGACTGTGGCTCTCTCAGCGCCGTTCCACCACCCTTACCACCTGATGAGAAAGGGGCCTGCCGCAGCCGCGGCAGGCCCCTTCGTTTTATGTCAACTAAACATATTGTTGAGTACGATACGGCTCACCTGGTCCCCATCAAAGAAGAAGAGGATGGCTGCCCCCCAGCCCTCCGGATCCGCGCAGTACCACAGATAATCTTCCCCGGGATACAGGCTCCAATAGTCGGTACGGGACAGCTTTTCCCCGTAGGCCGCCTCCACCTCCGCCCGGGTGGAACCCACCCGGATGCCCCGGTCGGTAGAGAGGTCGGTTCGTGTGGTCTCCAGCCGCTGGATGGCGTAGCTGCCGTCGGCATTGCAGTAGCACAGGGTCGAAAGGCCCTCCCACTCCATTTGCTGCCACCAGTCCCCCTCCTGGTAGATGGGGTCCGCGTCCTCCAGGACGGTAACCACAGGCTCCTCCCAGAAAAAGCCCACCTCACTGGCCGGCCCCGCCGGGTTGGGGTATCCGTCCCGCCACAGGGCCACTGTCCCATCCACCAGATGGTATCCCTGCTCCAGCGCAGCCTGCTCCACCGTTTCCCTGGGCACACTTTCACCCAGGACGGTAGTTATGTCTCCTCCCTGGCCCAGCTGGAACACCAGCCACAGGGGTTCCGGGTAGGCATACCAGTCTCCATTCTCCCAGCCGCTGCACCTTAGCTGATAGACCACACCGTAGGTCTCGTAAAGCTGCCGCAGGCCCAGGTAGCTTGCTTCATCGATCCGCATGGTGCGTCCTTCCGGCTGGAGCGGCGCCTGGTCGGCAAAGAAAATCGACATATCCGCCGGCCTGTTGCTGTAAAAATAGGCCACCGTAGCGCTCCGGGCCGCCAGCGGCATGGGCGTGTCCCGCAGCATGGCATCCGCCTCGGGGAAGGCGGTAAGGATGCCATGCTCCAGCATCCAGTACATAATCCGATAATTATAGGTGCCTACAGCAGCCAACCGAGTGGGCTCCACCTGTTCGGAATCATACTCTCCCAGCGATCCGACGAAGGTATACTGCTCGCCCTTACGGAAAAAGAGCAGATCTTCGCCCACATAGGTACCGTTGGCGCCATAGGTAATTCCATAGCACTCCAGAGCGTCCATATCCCGCCATTCTTCCGCCAGATCCAACCGACTCAAATCATGGAAGCTGGCACAGAGGATCAGTTCCATAGGCGGTTCGGAATAGCCCAGAGAATCTTTCATATATTGCAGGACTTGTTCCTCCACCTGGGGAGGAATCTGTTCCATCACAAAGCCCCCTTCCGGTTCTCCGCCGGATGGGCCCCACTGGTACCACAGGGGGGTATCAAAGCCGGCCAGCTCCTCCGCCGGAATGAGCAGTTCCTCCGTGAGCATCAAGGTGGCCTTGCAGTTGTAGTGGCGCCAGTTGCCGTCAGCATACACCAGCAGGTGCTGCCAGCCATCCACAGCGTCCACCGCCGAGTCGGCATCGTCGGTCATACAGGTAAGGTAGAACTCCACGCCCCCGTCATCCCGGATGCGGAACCCGGTCACCGCCCCATCTCGGGCAGCCAGGGCCACCTCCGTACCCGCCAGTTCCCCGTTCAGGTACTCCTCCGCTCCCCGGCAGAGGGCATCCTCCGTGGTACCCGCCAATTCCAGGGCCTCCGTCAGGGTGACCACCCGATCCTCCTGCCGGTCGTAGACCAGGGTGTAGATATCACCGTCGTTGCCGGAGCTGGCAGAGTCCAGATAGAAGATCAGGTTATCGTACCGTTCGGTGACCGCAGGATAAAACAGGCACCGCTGGCCTCCTGCCGTATTCACAGGGGCGGCCATGACGGTCTGGTACTGGCTTTTGAGGGCGGTCAGGGCCTGGTTCACCGCCTGGGCGCCCTCCCCCTCCGCCGTCAGTCTGGGGATCTCAATGTAGTTGCCCAGGGCGTCATAATACTGGGTGTCCATTGTGAAACTTCCGGCCTGCGTGGTACTCCGGCAGGCCACCAGCCCTCCGCACAGGCCGATAGCCAGGGCTACCACCGCCACCAAAAGCAGGGCAGGCCGCTTGTGCCGGGCAAAGAGATTACGCAGGCGCTGCTCGGTCTCTTTGGCCGACCCGCTCATGCGGGTAGACAGCCGGGTATGGGGCACGTTCATAATGGCCCTCCTCTCTCATGACCAGCTGAGCTGTCTGTAGCTGATTTGCTCCAGGGTACCGTCTTCAGTCCAGACATACACCGCCTCCTCCGGACGGCCCACATCCCCCCGGATGTGTTCCACCACCTGTCGGTTCTCCACGTCCAGGGTGGGATTGGAAAACAGGTAGGTGGAAAAGGAAAACCGGCTCGTCTCCTCGTCCCACAAGAACCACACATAGCTCACATTGTGGGGAAAGCTCGACTCCGCCAGCAGGCCCAAATCGGGGGAACCGTCAAAATTCAGGTCCCGGATATCCGGCTCCCCAATATTGGGGTCCCGGATCAGAAACAGGCCCTGGTAGAAGCTGTCCGGCGTATACACATCGTCCTCCACCGCCATGAACTGAAGCGGTGTGTCACCCTCATAGACCCGGATCTGCTCGATTGCCAGACAATAGGGCTGCTGGTCCAGCGGCTCCAGTTCCAGCTCCAGGGACAGGTTTCTCCCGGTGGCAGTGGTCATGGTAATCCGCTCGGTCTCCACCTGCCGGTTTTCCTCCGACAGGGCCTGCCGCACCTCCTCCTCGCTCCCTGTGACCACCCGGATGAGATTGGGCCAGAGCTGCTCCTCACCACTCCAGAACGTGGGGCAGAGCAGCACCTCCATTCCCAGCCACTCCTCTCCCGTCAAAACAGAGCAGGCCAGCAGGGTGTACCGCTGCCCGCACAGGGTCTCCTCCCCCGGCGTCACCTGGACGATCTGCCACTGGGCGGAGGTATTGCTGGCCTGCCAGGGGTTATCCTGGTCTCTGGTGCGGCTCTCCACAACCCTGCGCAGCTCATTCATAACCCGCTCAGGGGCATGGTACCCCCCCGTCAGCTGGAGCCGCTCCCGAAAGGACCATTGGGGACCCTGGCCATACAGGCGCCAGTTATCCGCACCCTGAAAGATCTCTACCCCGCCGGGACAGGGCAGGGGTATTTGATCCTCCCAGTAGTTCTGGTACTCCATCCAGACCTGGGCGTCCTCCTGCCGCAGATCCCCCTTCATGGGCCAGACCCAGGTAAAGTCGGTGCCGTCAAAGGCCAGCAGGCCCCCCTCTCCATAGGTGTAACCCTGCCCTCCGCCGTTGACGGTGTAGAGGAGATAGTCCACATCGTCCTTTCGGAAGGTGGAAACCTGGGGTCTTCCGCCGCTGGAGGTGGCGGAAAACACCGGCCCAGTAAGCTGGCCCCGGTCATCCTCTACGCCGATGACCAGGGCACAGTGGGGATAGTCGTCGTAAAAATGGCCGGCTACCAGGGTGCCCCCCTGGCCCTGGATACAGGCCAGCTCCTCCCGCTGAGGTTTCCCATCAAAACTGACCTCAGCGGCATCATACAGGGCATCCAGCCGCTGCTCCTGGCCAACCTGGGCACGGCAGGCCACCAGGGAGCCGCACAGGCCGATGGCAAATCCCACCGCCATCACCAGGGCCAGGGCGGGCCGCCTGTGCTTGATAAAGAGATTGCGGAGTCGTCCCTCAGTCTCCTTGGCCGATCCGCTCATGGCTGTGGACAGCCGGGTCTTTGGTAATGTCATGCTTTCTCCTTTCTCAGGGCAGCCACGGCCTGCAAAATCGCTCTGCCGTAAGCGGCGTGTTCCTCCTGGGGCAACCGCTTCAGGGCCCCCTCGTCACAGGCCAGCTCGGTGTCCCGCTCCACGGAGCGCACCATCAGCCACACCAGGGGATTGAACCAGTGGACGGCGTTCACCCACAGCACCAATGTTTTCAGCCAGATGTCCCGGCGGCGATAGTGAACCAGCTCATGGAGCAAGGCGTAGCGCAGGCCCTGACCTCCGGCGTCTTCCGGCAGCAGCAGCACCGGCCTGAGCAGCCCCGCCAGCATGGGTACTGCCAGCCCAGGGCACAGGCGCAGCTGTGGTCTGCGGTGGAGGGAGAGGCCGTCGCACAGTCCGTTGAACAGGCGTATGGTGTCCGCATCCTCCGCCGGGCGGCACCACCGGGCCAGGTATCTTTTAAACCGGAAATGGGCTATGAGATTCCACCCCAGCACTGCCGCACCACCGGTTACCCATAGGGCCAGCAGAATACCGCCCACCATGATGGGGGCGGGCTGGGTCTGCTCTGTGGGCAGA
>PPYE01662020.1_pt1 | contig 22964 bp, 19 predicted proteins | sample 1559881 | NCBI WGS metagenome assembly PPYE01 (sample SAMN08240022, study PRJNA423297) | Human gut metagenome, whole genome shotgun sequencing project.
TTGTATAAAGAAAACCACTCGCTAGGCGAGTGGTTCAAAAAAGCCTAAGGCGATGAAAAAGATAAAAAAACTCCCTTTGCTATAATAGGAGTGCGGTCTGCCAACTGCACAAACGATAGCAAAGGGAGGACATCCAGATGGGACTGAATGACATCAATAGTTTATCCCATACCCGGTAGAATTGCAAATATCATATCGTATTTGCGCCAAAGTATCGGAGGAAGGTATTTTACCAAGAAAAGAAAGCGGCAATAGGAAAAATACTGCGGCAGTTATGTGAGTGGAAAGGGGTAAAGATCATAGAAGCGGAAGCGTGCCCCAACCACATCCATCTGTTTGTAGAGATACCACCGAAAATGTCAGTATCGCACTTTATGGGGTATCTGAAAGGGAAGAGCAGCACAATGCTGTATGAGCAATTCGGCGAGCTGAAATACAAGTACCGGAACCGAGAATTTTGGTGCAGAGGATACTATGTGGACACGGTAGGGAAAAACGAGAGCCGAATTGCCGAGTATGTGAGGAATCAGCTAAAAGAGGACGAGATGGGAGAGCAACTGAGAATCCCATCTAACAGCCCGTTTACGGGCGGCAAGTAACAGTCCTTACGCAGCTGGCAGACCGTATTACGCGTTGCACGCGTCCGCGAGGAACAGAGGGCTATGCCCGCATAGTGACAACCACCAGCTTCGCTGGTGGATGTGTTCATTAAATTGATGTATTTGTCAGCCATCATACCGCGTCCTCCTTGCATATTGTGGAAGGTATTGTCAATAAATTGGAGGCCGACGGCGTTCGCTGCTGGTATGCGCCCAGAAATACAGAGGGCGCGTATGCCTCCAGCATTGTAAAGGCGATCAATCAGTGCGCAATTTTTCTCCTGATCCTGAATCGTCAGGCATCGGAGTCTGTTCATGTGCTGAACGAAATCGACATGGTGAGCCGCAGACTTACCCGGAATGAAGAAGTAAAGATTATCCCATTCCATGTAGCCGATGATGAGATCGGTGAGGAGGCCCAGTATTATCTGGGCCGGCTGCACTGGATCGATGCTATGACGCCGCCCATGTATAAGCGCATCGATGAGCTGGTGGAGCGCCTGGAGATGCTGCTGGGCAAGAAAAAGGGAGAGCGTACACAGCAGACGCAAAGCCCCATCCGTCAATATCGACTGCTGGCCCGTATGCCCCAGGCCAGAGATGTATTTGAGGGCAGAGAGACACTTTTGGAGCAGATTCACGCCCACTTTGCTCAGGGGAAACGTTGCATCTTTCTGGAGGGGATCGGCGGTATCGGGAAGAGCGAACTGGCAAAGCAATATGCGTTGAGATTCCAAAAGGAATACGAGCAGACGCTGTTTGTCAGCTATCAGGGCAGCCTCCAGCGCTTGGTTTGCGACGAAGAGGCGATCTCCATTGAGAATCTGGAGCCGCAGAAGCCTACAGAAGATGAGCGGGCCTTTTTCTTGCGGAAACTGCGGGTGCTACAGAGCATTACCAGCGAGAAAACGCTGTTGATCGTAGACAATTTTGATGTGGATGGGGACCCGGACCTGGAAAAGTTCCTGGAGGGCAGCTACCATGTGATCTTTACCACCCGCAATGCTCATCCGGGATATCCGGCGCTCCGGGTGGAGGCCATGCAGGATTTTGATGTGCTGCTGGACATTTTCCAGAAAAACTATGGTGAGTGTGTGGAAGAGGGCGACAAGGAGAGCCTGAAGAAGATTTTTGACAGGATTGCCTGCCACACTTATACGGTGGAACTGATTGCCAAGCAGATGAGCGCCAGCTTTCTCAGTGCGGACGAGATGTTGGCACTGTTGGAGCAGGGAGATATGCAAAGCGGACTGGCGGAGACCGTATCCGGCCGGCAGTCTGTAAATACCGCTTTTGGGCATATCTGCTCGGTGTTCAATACCAGTAACCTGAGTGACGAGGAGAAGCAGATCCTGCGCTGCCTGTCTCTGATGGGGCACAGCGGTGTGCCTGCGGTCCGTTTTCGGGAGTGGATGGATCTGCCTTCCTTTGAGCCCATCAATCAGCTGATCCGTAAGAGCTGGGTGCTGAAAGGGGCAGAAAGACGGATCTCTCTGCATCCGCTGGTGATCGAGGTGGTCCGTGCGGTTTTACGGCCTGATGTGGATCAGTGCGGCAAATTCCTGGACAATATGTCCCGGTTCCTGTTCACCGCCTGGCTGCGGCCCTATCAGGAAAATCTGGCGGTTACCGACAGTGTGCTGGCTCTGGCGGATTATTTCCCGGAGCCGGATATCCGGGCAATCGATGCCTTTGAGCCGATCTCCGGCTTTCTATGGCAGGTCGGGCGTTTTGATGCATCCATTGAAAATGCCCATCGTTTTTATAATGCCTGCCGCAAACAGCTGGGAGAGGACAACCCCATGACCGGCTACGCGGCGAAAAATCTGGGAGGATGTTACTTCAACAGCCGCCGCAACAAGGAATCCATCCCCTGGTACCGACTGGGACTGGAGCTGATGCTCCGCAGCGGTATGCCGGAAAATGAGGATCTGGCCATGGCCTATGAAAAGGTGGCCCGTTGCTATACCTGGGAGTACGACCAGGACTTTGACAAGGCGCAGACCTATTTTCAACAGGCTCTTGCCATTCGCCAGCGCAACATTGCAGCCCTGGAGCGGGGAGAAAAGCGGGATATGCTCATGAAAAATGAGCAGTATGACCTGGCACTGGCTCAGGAGCGGGTGGGCGAAACCTATATGGAAATGGGTCGGATGTACCAGAGACAGGGAAACTATCAGAAGGCGCTGGAATGTACCCTGCTGCATGAGCAGACACTATCAGAGCGAAACCCGTCAGGACTTGCTTATTCGCTGTACGATCAGGGCGTATCCCATTATCACCTGGGTCTGGAAGCGGAGGCGGATGGGCGCGGAGAGGATGCGCGGACGCAGTGGGCACAGGCGGAAGATAAACTTGTACGGGCCCTGGAGATCAATCAGCGTATGCGGGGCGCCCTTGCGGCGGATACCATTGAGAATCAGGAGATGCTTGGTGACCTGTATGCCGCGCAGGGGCGCTATGGCGAGGCCTCCAACGCTTATATGGCGGTTATTTCCATGGTAGAAAAACTGTTTGGAAAGGATTCAGACAGGATTGAGTCGGTAAAGCAGAAAATGGATTTTTTCGGGGCGGATACTTAAACTGCAAAAAGCCACCTGCGCACCAAAGGGCGCGGGTGGCTTTTATTATCATGCGGTTGAACGGAATGGTGTGGGATCAGCCAGGTGGGGCATAGTTGGCCAGCCAGTTGAGAAAGGAGGATAGGGCGGGGGTGACCAGCTGGCGGTCCCAGGCGGCCACCAGATCAAACAGATGGCTGGAGGGCTGCTCTTCCTGTTCCAGAGGGATAAAGACCATGCCGGGATGCTGCCGGAACTGAAAATCGCTCATCAAACCGTAGCCGTTGGGATCGATCTGGAGTTGAAGCAGCACGGACTCGTGGCTGGTTAGCCTGCGGGTCTCTGACGGGCGGAAGTGGTGCTCCAGAAAGTAGTTCAGAATGCTGGCATAACCGTTGGGGCTGACGTCGGGCCGCATGGTGTAGTAGGTGGCCCCCGCCAGATCGGCCAGCCGGAGGGTGGTCCGGCCAGCCAGGGGACTTTGCTTTCCCACCAGCACGAACAGGGCGCCGTCCTCCAGCTTTTGAGAGGCCAGACGGGGCTGATCCAGCAGTTCAAAGCTGACGGTGAAGGCGCCGTCCAGCTTTCCGTGGACGAGGGTGGGGACCAGCGTACCGAATTCAAACCAGTCCAGAGTGACGGAAATCTGGGGAAAGTCCTGGCAAAACCGACGGAGTAGGTCCGTGATCTCGGTGGACAGGGCGCTGAATGCACCAAAGTGCAGCTTGTCCGGCAGCGGCACGGCGTCCTGCCGGAGGGCGGCGGCGGCATTTTCCATCCGCTTCAGCAGATCAGTGGCCTCCCGGTAGAAGCGGGTCCCGGCGTCTGTCAGCCGGACCATACGGGTGTCCCGCACAAACAGATGGACCTGTAGCTCTTTTTCCAGCTGGTGGATGTGCTTGCTGACGGCGCTTTGGGCCAGATAAAGCTCCTTTGCCGCGGCGGTGAAGGAGCAGTGATCGGCTACCGCCAGAAAGGTTTTTAATAATTTATCATCCATAGAGCGCTCTCTCCTGTATGCCTCTATCTCAATTTGGAATGGGCTTATCTGCAATCATGATTTCTCTTTGGGCGGGAACTGTGCTTTAATGCAGGTACCATAGACAAAATTAGGGAGGAATCACGGTGCTGAACAATTTACTGACGGTAACCGGGCAGGTGGCCACGTTGTTTTTGATGATGGCAGTGGGATTTGGCCTGGGAAAAATGAAAAAGCTCTCCTCCGCAGGACTGAGCCAGATGTCGTTTTTGCTGCTGTACATCGTATGTCCCTGCGTCATGATCGAGTGTTTCCAGGTGGAGCGGACGCCGGAGCTGGTGCAGCAGCTGTGCGTGGGCGCGGTGATCGCTGTGGCCTGCTATCTGGTCTACCTGGCGGTATCCATGCTTTTCTTCCGGAAATGTCCGGCGGATACCAGGGACAGCCTGCGCTTTGCCATGGTGTACGGCAATGTAGGCTTTATGGGAGTCCCTCTGGTGGAATCCATCCTGGGCAGCGAGGCACTGGTGTATGGAGCGCTCTCCCTTGCGGCCTTCAACCTGACCACCTGGACGCTGGGTGTGGTCATCATGGGAGGCAAACAGGCCTTTTCTATCAAAAAGGCCATCATTAACCCGGGTGTGATCGGCCTGGCGGTGAGCCTGATAATCTTTTTCGGCGGATTTCGTTTCCCCGACGCAGTGTCCTCTACCATCTCGTTCCTGGGTGACCTGAATACTCCGCTGGCCATGATCGTCATTGGCGCGCAGCTGGCCGCAGCTGACCTGGGGGGCGCCTTCCGGCAGCCGGTGCTCTATCTGGCGTCCTTCCTTAAGCTAATCCTGGTGCCTGGGCTGACGGCGCTGGTCCTGCTGCCCTTTGGACTACCTGCCGGACTCTACTGTGCCCTGGTGCTTCTGGCCGCCACGCCGGTGGCCGGTACCACCAGCATCTTCGCCCAGCAGTTTGGGCGGGACACGGTGCCCGGCGTACAGGTTATCACCCTTTCCACCCTGCTGTCCATCATCACCCTGCCGGTATTCGCGGTCATTGCCAAGACCATCAGCGGCTTTTAACACAGTGTAACATACTCCGGGGAGGCGGTCCATTGGGACCGCCTCCTTTTTGCGTTTATTGGATCAGCTGCAAAAAGGCCAGCGTCAGCTGGATCCGCATCCGCTCGCTGCCGTCCTCCAGATGCAGGCCGAAGCGCTCCTTGATTTGCCGGATGCGGTAAAACAGGGTGTTCTTATGGATAAACAACTCATCTGCCGCTTTGTGGGGGGTCTCAGCATATTTCAGATAACTGGACAGAGTAGCCAGGTACTGGGTCTGGTTGGCATGATCGTACTCCGCAAGGCGGAGCACAGCGGGATGGCAGAAGGAGCGCAGGGGGGCATGGCGTGACAGTAGCTCTCCGATATGATAGGGCAGGTAGTCCCGGTAGCAGTAGACCGTCTGGCCGGGATTGACCCGGCAGCCCAGCTCGAAGGCGGCCAGGCTTTGCTGGTAGGCCTGACGGAGTTCCAGCAACGTCTGAAAACGGCCGCTGATGGCGGCGGAGAGCTTGTTTTTGGACAGATATTCCAATAATCCGTCATTTAAGGCTTCCTCCGCGTAGCTATCGGCGGGATAGGTAACGAAATAGACGATTTTATTGTCATAAATGACCCAGCGGCTGTTAGGCAGCAGGGAATGGAGCGCTTCCGATACCAGTCTGGCTTTTCGATCAAAAACGCCGAAGTGCTGATCGAACACCGTGATGATATACATACTGTTGCTCAGCACCCAGCCCAGCTGGGCGCTGCGGACGGTGGCGGTCTCTCCGTCAGTTACATCGCCGTTGAGCAGGTCGCCCAGCAGCACGCTGTGCTGCAGGTTGACGTTGGTGCCGTAAAAATCATTTTTCTGCATATCCAGTGCCACCAGCCGGCAGAGGAAATGGACCAGTTCAAAGTCGTAGCGGTGAAACGGCCGGCTGCAGTCCATCACGCCGATCTGGGCTACTTCGATGCCGTCGGAGTACACCAGGGCGGTAATCCAGCCGTGAGCAGCCTCCGGATCCTTCCGGTAGTAGGGATAGTGGAATTGCCGGGCGTGCTCGTACAGCTTGACCCGCTTCATGGCCTGAATGTTGGCATCCAGCATATAACCGATATCCTTCTGACGAGCCAAGTCAGCCCGCTGAAGGGCCAGGTCGGCATTGATGGCCAGGATTTTATAGCTTGTGTCTACTACGATCAGCGGGTTGCCCAGTACCCGGTAGGCGCAGTCCAGCAGGTGCTGAAGGCCCCGGCCGGTGGATAAGGCGCCTACCAGTTCTCCGCAGGCAGACTGATAGCGGTACTGCTGGGCCAGGCTTTCGCTGACCCGCCGGATCACATAGTCAGGGGGACTGGAGGTCCAAACCAGATTGACCCCCTCCCAGGCGGGCAGCTGACTGTCATCCGGCATGGGGCCGGTGCACAGATAACTGATACCGAATCGGGGGGAAGGCAGGTGTTCCAACGGCCCCACATAGAGGACCCCGATCTCCGGCGCGTCGTTATGATCGGCAGGCAAAAAGGTATCGATCTCCGCGTGACGGTCAATGGAACGCAGCCAGACTACGTCTTCAAATTTCGACTCCTCCAGCAGACGAAACAGTTCCAAGCATACTTCCCTCCATCCTGGTTCCATTGTGCTGAAGCACAAATGCGCCGCGCATTTTACCGGGTCAGTTTACACTCCAGCACATTTTGAATCGCTTTTTATTATAGTACAATACACCACATGAAAGCAAGGAAAGTTGCTGAATCTATTCAAAATTAACAATGGAGGGTATAAAAATGTCTGCATCTGTGCGTGAAGAAGTAAAGGCCAAGCTGATCCAGCGGGCAGCGCCCCTGTTTGGGAAAAAGCCCGAAGAGCTCACCGAGGACCTGCGTTTTGTGGAGGATCTGAACGCGAAATCCGTCCATTACTCCCAGATCACCACCTTCCTGGAGGACGAGTTTGACGTAGAGATCCCCTACATGACCTTCCGCCGGAAGAAGACCATCGGCGAGGCCATTGAGTATGTGTACGATCTGGTCGAGAACGGCTAAAAAAGCGAGAGGAGCTGAATACCATGGCAGAGTGTCCCAAGGGTGAATATGTAGTCAAGAAGGAAGTGTTCGGCGGCGAGGAGCTGGAGGCCATCTACCGGGTGGCCCGCAAGCCGGTGGCCAATCAGGAAGAGATCGACCTGGCCACCAGCGACGACCCCATGGCCCGGATGGGTCAGGGCTTCTGCCCCGCTTTCAACCAGCGTGTCTATGAGGCCGCCCCCGGCATCCTGTGCGAGCAGGACGTTCCCGTGAAGATGCGGGACGGCGCGACCATTTACTGCGATATCTTCCGTCCCAAGGATGAGAGCCGCACCTATCCCGCCATCGTGTCCTGGAGCTGGTTCGGCAAGCGCCCCGGCGACGGTATGAGCGAGTGGCAGATCATGGGCGTACCCCCTCACACCGTCTCCAAGCTGGCCAAGTTCGAGAGCCCCGACCCCATGTACTGGTGCTACCAGGGCTACGCGGTGGCCAACGTGGACGTGCGGGGGGCCGGCCACTCCGAGGGCGACGTACATATGTTTACTCACCAGGACCGGGAGGACGGCTACGACTTCGTGGAGTGGCTGGCCGTGCAGCACTGGTGCAACGGCAAGGTAGGTATGTCCGGCAACTCCGGCGTTGCCATGCACCAGTGGGGCATCGCCGCCATGCAGCCCCCTCACCTGGCCTGCATCGCCCCCTGGGAGTGTACCACCGACCTGTTCCGGGAGAGCCTCTACGAAGGCGGTATCCCCGCGCTGAGCTTCAATGAGTTCATCGCCGCGCAGGTTACCGGCACCGGCGGCGTGGATGACCAGGTGGCCATGGCCCGCAAGTACCCCTTCATGAACGCCTACTGGCAGGACAAGATTGCTGACTGGGCCAGCGTGAAGATCCCCGTCTATCAGACCGCCGGCTGGAGCCACTTCCACCTGCCCGGCTCCATCAACGCCTGGCGCCGGTGCAAGAGCCGCCGCAAGTGGCTGCGTATCCACCGGGACTTTGAGTGGCCCGACACCTACACCCCCGAGAATCTGGAGGATCTGAAGCGCTTCTATGACCGCTATTTGAAGGACATCCACAACGGCTGGGAGATGACCCCCAAGGTGCGTGTGGACGTGATGGACGCCTTCGATCTGGATCATGCTGACCGCCGTCCCGAGACCAGCTTCCCCCTGAAGCGTACCCAGTACAAGAAGCTCTACCTCAACGCCGCCGACACCAGCCTCCAGATTACCCCTGTGGAGACCGAGAGCCAGATTTCCTACGACGGCAACACCGGCAAGGTGGAGTTCGACATGGCCTTTGACGAGGATACCGAGCTGACCGGCTATATGTACCTTCGTTTGTATGTGGAGGCCGACGGCCACGACGACATGGACCTGTTTGTCAACATTCAGAAGGCGGACGCCTCCGGCCGCTGGATTCCCTGGTTCACCCTGAACGAGCCCCACCCCGGCGCCTGGGGCAAGATGCGTGTATCCCGCCGTGAACTGGATGAGAAGCTGTCCACCAAGTTCTGCCCCGTGCTGGCCCAGAAGCGGGAGCTGAAGCTGTCCAAGGGCGAGATCGTGCCTGTAGACATTGCCATCGTGCCCTCCAGCCGCTTCTGGCACAAGGGGGAGCGCATCCGTGTCCAGATCGCCGGCCGCTACATCCGTGAGGGCTGGTTTGAGCCCCTGGCCTGGGATACCGACAACCACGGCAACCACATCATTCACACCGGCGGACAGTATGAGAGCTTCCTCCAGGTGCCCATGATCCCCACCAAGTACGACTACTACATGGACATGGGCTTTGAGAGCAACTGATTGATAGAAAGGCGTGGAGTGTGGTATGGTAGTGGGAATTGGCACTGACATCGTGACCAAAACAGAGCTTCGGCCGGAATGGCTGAAGCCGGAGGACCCCTTCTGCCATGCCACCTTCACAGCCATGGAGCAGCGGGAGGGAGCGGAGCGCCGGGACCGGCACAGCTACTTCTGCGGCCGGTTTGCCGCCAAAGAGGCGGTGTTCAAGACCCTGGGCCTGCCCACCGACACCAGACTGCCCCTCCGGGAGATTGAGATCCTGGGCGGTGATCTGAGTGCCCCGGCGGTTCGCCTCCACGCCAGTGCAGCGGAGGCCGCCCGCCGCCGGGGGATTCGCTCCATCCTGCTGACCCTGACCCACAATGCAGATTACACGGTTGCCTTTGCCCTGGCGCAGGGGGGACCGAACAGCAATGAGGAGGAACTATGGCAAACCTGATTCAGGAACTGATTCAGAAGGCGGCGCAGAACCCCAAGCGGGTGGCGCTGCCCGAATGTGAAGCAGAAAAGACCTTGCTGGCCGCCCGGGCTGTGCTGGACTCCGGCATCGGTATGCCCGTGCTGGTGAACGATCCCGCCGTGATCCGGGAGACCGCCGAGAAAGCAGGGGTTTCCACCGAGGGTATGGAGATTGTGGACATCACCGACGAGGCCGGCCGGGCCGATCTGGCCGCCCGCTTCCCCAAGGGAGAGATGATGCTCAGCGAGAAGGCCTGCCTGCGGAAGATGAAGAACCCCATCTACTATGCCATGATGCTGGAGAAGGTGGGGGATGTGGACTGCACCTTCTGCGGCCACACCAATACCACCGGCGACGTGCTGCTGGCCGCCCAGACGGTGATCGGGATGCAGGAGGGGGTGGAGGTACCCTCCATCTTCGCCCTGATGGAGGTGCCCGGCTTTGAGGGCCCTGAGGGGGACCGCATTGTGCTTACCGACTGCGGCCTGAACCCGGCCCCCACCCCCAGCGAGCTGGCGGGTATCGCCATTGCCACCTGTGACAATGTGCGTGCCCTGATGGGCTGGGAGCCCAGAGCGGCCTTCCTGTCCTTCTCCACCCTGGGCAGCGGCGCCGCCGACAGTGTGGACAAGATCACCGAGGCCCTGCGCATTGCCCAGGAGCGCCGCCCCGACCTGAAGCTGGACGGTGAGTTCCAGCTGGACGCCGCCCTGGACCCGGCGGTGGCAGCCAAAAAGCTGGGCCGGGAGTCCTCTGTGGCAGGCCAGGCCAACATCCTGGTGTTCCCCGAGCTCAACGCCGCCAACATTGCCGTCAAGCTGATCCAGCGCTTCGGCCACGGTAAGGGCTACGGCCACACCCTCTCCGGCTTCCAGAAGCCGGTGGCCGACTCCTCCCGGGGTTCCAGCGTGGAGGAGATGACCGGCGACATCGCCATGGTGGTCATTGCTGCCGCCAATCAGTAAGAGAACAGGAGGAACACCATGGGATACAAGATCTTTACCCTGAGCCCCGGCTCCACCAGCACCAAGCTGGCGGTTTTTGACGGGGAGGAGCGTATTTTCAAAGCCAACGTCACTCACGATCCCGAGACCCTGAAGAGCTTTGCCAAGGTCAACGATCAGCTGCCCTACCGGGTGGAGACCATTCTGGCTGAGCTGGGCAAGGAGGGCATCTCCCTGGAGGAGATGGACGCCTTCGCCGCCTACTCCGGCGGCCTGGAGTCCACCCCCGGCGGTATTTTCCCTGTGAATGACAAGATCATCGCCGACTGCACCAAGCCCCGGATCTTTGAGCACCCCGCCATTCTGGGCGCTCAGATCATCCAGCGCTTCAGCCAGCAGACCGGCAAGCCTGCCCTGCTGGTCAATCCCCCTGACACCGACGAGTTCCAGGACCTGGCCCGTGTGTCCGGAATCAAGGGCATCTACCGGGAGAGCCACGTCCATGTACTCAACCAGAAGGAGGTGGCCATGCGGGCCGCCAAGGAGCTGGGCAAGACCTACGAGACCAGCAGCCTGGTGGTGTGCCATGTGGGCGGCGGCCTGTCCATCACCGCCCAGCAGAACGGCCGCATCATCGACGGCAACGATGTGCTCCAGGGCGAGGGCCCCATGGCCCCCAACCGCTCCGGCAACGTGCCTCTGATGCCGGTGATCCGGATGTGCTTCTCCGGGGAGTACAGCCAGAAGGACGTGGAGAACAAGGTCAGCAAGACCGGCGGCTGGCTGGGCCTGGCCGGTACCGACAGCGCCCTGGAGCTGGAGCGCCGCATTGCCGAGGGCGACAAGTGGGCGGAGCTGGTCTTTGACGCCATGGCCTATCAGCTGGCCAAGAACATCGGCAGCTATGCCTGTGTGCTCCAGGGCAAGGTGGACGCGGTGGTCATGACCGGCGGCGTGTCCAACAGCAAGCGCTTTGTGGACAAGGTCAAGGAGTACGCCGGTTGGGTGGCTCCCTTCATCGTCTACGGCGGCGACTTTGAGATGGAGGCCCTGGCCAGCGGTGCCATCCGCTACCTGACCGGCGCCGAGGCCCCCAAGGAATACACCGGCGTACCGGTGTGGTCCGGCTTTTCTTTTGAACCCTGAGGTAAGTTCCGTGTAACAGAATCAGCGCAGGCAGCGGCGCTTTTGAACCCCATGACCCATTTCGGCGCCGGATATGATGCCTTGATTCAATGAGAAAAGAGGAATGGAATATGAAAAACAAACATAAGGTTTCCTCTGCCGTCAACTTCGGCGGCTGGGGATGGTTTCTGGTCCTGATCTGTATCGTCTACCAGATGATGTACTCCGCCTTTGCGGTGGACGGCATCAACGGTTACGGCGCCAGCCTGGCCGCCTACCTGTCTCAGGTCAGCGGTACCGAGATCACCAGCGATATGCTGACCGCCATGCTGACCCCCATCGGCATCATCTGCTGCCTGTTGGGCCTGCTCTTCACCACCCTGGTGCTGAGAAAGGGCACCAAGCTGGTGGCCGTGGTCTCCTGCTTCGGCATGGCTATCGCGGTGTTCTGCTTCGGCTGTATCACCAACTTCACCAACTATACTATCGGCCTGTTTTTCGTGCAGATCTTCGGCACCTGTCTGGCCTTTGCCGTCCACCACGGCTTTGTGGGCTCCTGGTTCCCCACCCTGAAGGGCGTGGTTATGGGTTGGACCACCATGGGCCTGCCCCTGACCAGCATGATCCTGGTGCCCTTCGTGACCTGGTGCTTCGCCGGTAGCTGGGGCTGGACTGGCTTCTGTAACGCCCTGGCTGTGGTGCTGCTGGTGCTGGGCTTTGTCACCCTGATCTTTATGACCAATACCCCTGAGGAGAAGGGCTGCTATCCTGACAACATCCGTCCGGAGAACCGGGCCCATCAGGACACCCGGGAGGACCTGACTCGCTACTTCAAGACCAAGTATTCCATTGTAGACCTGCTGAAGAACAAGAGCGTGTGGATGATCGTCATCGGCTTCGGCATCCCCTGGGCCACCACCGCCGGCGTCATGAGCCAGATCATCGTGCGTATGATGAGCACCGGCTATTTCGCCGATCCCTTCGGGCCGGTGGCCATCCTGTCCGGCTGCACCCTGGTGGGTCTGATCGGCAGCTTCTGCTGGGGCTGGCTGGACACCAACATCGGCACCAAGCGGGCTGGCGTGTTCTACAACCTGGCCTATGTGGTGTTCCTTATCGGCATGATGTTCCTGCACCAGATGCCTGTCATTATGTGTACCGTGCTCACCGCCTGCCTGTGCTTCACCGCCGGCGGCATCCCCAACCTGATGCCCAGCATGGTCATCTCCAAGTTCGGCCGCTATGAGTTCATGTCCGCCAACCGGGTGTGCACTCCTCTGGCCACCATCATCCAAAGTTGCGGCTTTGCCATCCTGGTGCTGGGCAAGAGCCTGGGCGGAGGCAACAACTGGTTTGCCGGTTACGGCGTGTTCGTGGTACTCTGCCTCATCGGTGCCTTTGTGATCTCCCGGATCGACGACAAGAAGGAGTCTGACGACGCCGCCATCGAGCAGGAGCTGCTGGCGAAGGCCAAGAGCCACAGCGCAAAATAAGAAAACGGAGCGAAAGCGTACAGATGAAACAGATGCGATACGAAGACCCGTTTCTGCGCAGTTTTGTAAAGCTTTTGCCCTCCCTCCGCAGTTCCCAGCGGGAAGCGGTATTGGGGCAGCCCATCACAGGGCTGCCCTTTTCCGTACCATGCGCTGGCAGGGAGATCCCCGTGTGGGTCCATCCGGCCCGATCCAAAAACCGGCCCGTGATCTTTGAACTGCACGGCGGCGGCTTTGTGTTGGGAGACGGGGAGAAGTGCGACGGCTTTTGCGAGCTGCTGGCTCAGGAACTGGATATGACCGTGGTGGGGGTGGGCTACCGGCTGGCGCCGGAGCATCCCTATCCCGCCGCGGTGGAAGATGTATATGAAGTGGTCCGTTGGCTTGCCCAACACCCGGACCGGTACTCCATTGATCCGAAACAGATGATCGTGATGGGATACAGTGCCGGCGCCAATCTGGCTACGGTATGCGCTATGCTGGCCAAGGAGCGGGGGGAGTTTGCACTAAAAGGACAAATTCTGTGCTATCCCTACCTGGACAGCGTGCATCAGCCCAGTGAGAAGCCCCATTTCGCGGCGGATATGGACCAGGAGGTCATGGAGGCCTTTGCCGCGCTGTACTGCACCCAGGCCCAACGGACGGACCCCCACGTCTCGCCGGTCTGCGCCACGTTGGAGCAGCTGAGAGGACTTTGCCCCGCCCTGGTGCTGCTGGCCGAGCGGGATGCCCTGCGGCAGGAGGGAGAGCACTATGTTCGTATGCTGCAGGAGGCAGGGGTGGACACGGAATACCGCGTGCTGAACCAGACCCACCACGGCTTCCTGGAGGACTGGGCCAACCGGCCCTGCTATGAGGCGCTGCCCTCGGATGTGCGGGAGAAGCATGATCCCGCCTTCCAGCAGGCGGCCCAGTGGGCGGTAACCATCCTGGAGCGCTTTGTCCGGCGGATCTGTGAGCCGGAGGGACCTGTGGAGAACACGGAAGATTAAAAAAAGAGATGACAGGCTTTGGCCTGTCATCTCTTTTTATGGATATGGATCAATACACGCCGTACTTGTAGACGCGGTCGGGCACGTCCTTGTTGATCTTGTCCTCGTCGATCATGGCCACGGCCCGGACGATGGTGCCGTCGCCCATGTACCAGCGCAGGGGGAAGGCGCAGAAGGTGAAGCGCTGGCCCTTGACCTTCTCGATGTCGCCGCCCAGGTTCTCAATGCCCATGACGTTGTTGCTCAGCAGGATGGTGTGGACGGGCTCCCACTCGGGGAAGTCCTCCAGGGGCTCATGGCCGAACTCCTTCTTGTACTCGTCTACGATGCGGGGGACGTAGGGCCCGGGGCCGTGCTGGGCGGCGTAGGTGTACAGGATGTGGTCCAGAGCCTGCAGGTCAAAGCCCACGCCCTTGACCTTGTGATCCACCAGCCAGTGGGCGCCCTCAATGGACATACCGGGGGAGTACATGAAGTAGTCGTCGTTCTCGCCCCAGCGCTTGTTCATGCCGGTGCAGATAAGGACCCAGTCGCCCTCCTGAATGCCGCCTTCCACCTTGGCAGCGGCCTTCTCAATATCCTCCACGGTGATAAGCTCCCAGTGCTTCTTGGAAATGTCCAGGCAGACGGCAGGGCCATAGTAGTTCTCCAGGGGCAGCTCATGGGTGAAAGCGCCCTCGGGAATCACGTGGGAGGGGGAGTCGGCGTGGGTGGAGTTGTGCATATGGAAGTCGTTAAAGGTCTGCAGCAGGCGGTAGTGCATGGGCATATGCTGCACGCGGTCGATATGGAAATCGCCGTTGGAGGGCCACAGGGGATTGCCCCGGCCGAAGGGGTGAGACAGGTCTACAAGAACGGTCTTGCTCATAATAATAACTCCTTTTCGTTTAGAATGGATTTGAAATCTTTAAATTCAGGAACAGGCGGCGGGCTGAAAGCACTGGTCGGCGGCGGTGCGCACCATCTCCTCCCAGGAGGAGAACTGGGTGCTCTCCTGCACAAAGCGGTCCAGCAGAGCCTCATTATAGATGAGCTGGTCGGAATTCCAGTTGACGAACACCGCGCTGGAGTAACGGAAGCCCTCAAAGGACTGGAAGCGGGTGTGGGCCTGCATAAAAGCGTCGCTGAAAATGCGGCTGAGCAGATCCTTCATCTCCTGGGGATAGTCCACATATTGAAACGCCATGGTCAACCTTCCTGACTGCCGTAGAATTTCTTGGCCTGCTCTTCCACATACTTGCGCCACACCGGCTGGTCGGCGGCCATACGGGGACGGATGTACTCGCTCATCTGGCCGCCCTTGCCGTGGACCAGCTCGCCGTTGCTGATGGACATATAGAGCAGCGGCTCGGAGGGGGGGCAGCCCTCGATGTGGATGGCGTTGGGGTGATCCTTCAGGTACTTGCGGGTGCAGTTGCCGTGGAGCACCAGCTTCTTGTCGTCCACGTCGGCAGGGATCTGGTTCTTGCCGCCGGCCACCACCACGAAATCGGAGCGGCGCTCGTAGTCGCCGATGGCCTTCAGCGTCTCCATGTTGATGGCCAGCAGGGCCTGGCAGCTGGAGCAGGCGCCGTCGCACAGCACCTTGTACTCGGGCCAGCGGGTGCTCATGTCGCCGATGTAGGGAACCCACATCTTCTTGTAGCAGTCTTTGACGGAGACGCCCACCACGTCGATGTCCTCCCGCTCGGTGATGCCAAGGCCGGTCTCAGCGGCCACCCGGAAGTAGTCCACCGCCTCGGCGTCGATGCCCACCAGGTCGCAGGCGATCAGGTCCACGGCCACAGGGTCGGTGGAGCCCAGGATGCAGCCCACCTCGATGGGCACCGGGGTGTGGGGAGAGTAGCCGCTGGCGGGACGGATGGCGTCCACAATGTTGATGTCGGCCCGGCAGACGCTCCACACGTCCATCATGGCCATGGTCAGGTTCTGCTGGTGCATCTGCAGGTGAACGGCGTCCTGCACCACGCCCTTGATGTTCTTCAGGGCGCAGGAGAACACCATGCTGGCATGGGCCTTGAGGATAGGCAGGTTGATCAGGTGGTCGGCCTCCAGCAGACGGCGGGGCAGCTTGACGTGGTGCAGGTTGGAGCGGTAGCCCCGGACAGCCACGTTGATCAGGTCCTTGTCGGCCTTGATATCGTAGAGCTCCACGCCCTCCTCCCGGGCCACATCGGCGACACCGGAGACCTCGTAGCACTCCATGGTGTCGCAGCCGATGGCGGCGGCCTCGGCGATGACGATGCTCTTGGGATTGGCCTTCTTGACCTCACGGATCACGGCCCGAACCACCTCGGGGTTGGTGCACACGGAGGTGTCGGCGGGGGAGGCGTGACCGGCGTTGGGCTTGAGCATTACGGTAGTGCCGGGCTTGATCATGTTGGTGACGCCGCCCATCAGGTCAAAGACCTTGGTGACGCTCTCCTGGATGCTGGCCTCCTTGACCAGAGCGACCAGTGCTTTTTTATCAGACATACTCAGTTCTCCCTTCAGAATTTGGTGTGTCATCAATTACACCGATGATAACTGCAAATCAAATGCCAAGTATTTGTGGGGTAAATTGGCTAGAAACGGGGGGATGAGGGGCAGATGTGTTGCGGAAACGGGACAAGGGTCAAAGCTTGTTGCAAAACTGAAACAAGTGTGGCCCCAAGCGGGATCAGAGCAGCTTGTGGAGCTTCAGCAGTTCCGCGAAGGCGTGATCCCGGAATTTGCACACGCCGTCCACCGTGTTGCCCATGGAGGGGTCCCGGTTGGCGATTTCCTCGTCCACGCCCTGGGCATACACCTCGTTCCAGGGGGTGGGCTCCTCGCCGTATTTCTCAGCGATGGCCCGGAAGCCGCCGTCCACACCCAGGCTGATGGTGAGCAGCTGACCGGTTACTGCCATGCGCATTCCGGGGCCGAACATGATGGCCTTGTCCATATCCTCCACAGAGCAGACGCCGTCGCGCACGCACTCTTTGGCGGCCTCCAGGGCAGCCCAGGACAGGCGGTTGACGATAAAACCGTAGATCTCTTTCTTGCAGACCACCGCCACCTTGCCCATGCCGGTGTAGATCTCCTTGGCCCGCTGGATGGCCTCCGGAGAGGTCTGCTCGCCGCCGCACAGCTCAATGAGGGGGAGCAGGTAGGAGGGGTTGTAGGGGTGGCCCACCAGGATGGACTGGGGATAGAGGGCGTCCTCCTGCAGCTTGGTGGGGAAGAGCTTGGAAGTGGAACTGCAGATGACGGCGTCGGGACCGGTTACCTTCTGAATGGCGGCATAGGTGGATTTTTTCAGCTCCAGCCGCTCGGGGATGCACTCCTGAACAAAGTCGGCTCCCTTGACTGCCTCCTCCAGGTTGTTGGAAAACTGGCAGTCGGCCAGGGCCTGATCGGCCTGTGCCCTGGTAGCGGCCCCCGCCTCCACCAGAATGTCCAGAATGTGGCTGATGTTCTCCCTCATCTTTTCCTGGGGGACCACATCGTAAAGAACAGTTTCGTAGCCGTTCAGCATGGCGTTGGCAGCCAGACCGGCTCCGATCATGCCGGTGCCAACAAACACTGCTTTGATCTTACCCATGGTTGATTCCTCTTTTCTTTTTGATCTTTGTCAGCTGGGTTGTCGCAGACAACATTGTGCTTGCCTGTAGATAGAGCAAATCCCGTGCCAGAAATTTTAAGGGGAAAACAGCCCTGTCTCCCACGGGACTCATATGGACGTTGCGAAATAGCAACAATCTGCGGGAGGCGGATTGGCAACAAGTTGCAAAAGCGCAATAAAACAAGGAAGAAAATAGGCGCCATTGCAACGGCGAAACATGGATAAAGCTGGCATCCCATTTGCTCAATTCCTTTTGTTAGGCTTGAGCCATCTAAGGCGCCGCTGGTACCGCAGATTGGACATCGAGTTGACAGGCAGGCTATAATAGAGATTACTCAAATGGAAAGACAAGGAGCGTGGAGCTGGTGAAGAGCTTTCATTTCAAGGCAAACCCGGATCAATGTATCCACTGTGGCAGGTGCGTTGCATCTTGTTCTTCGGTGATCCTGTACTTTGATGAACAGGGGGTCCCAAAGATGAAGGCGGAGGCGGACGGCATTGTGGGCTGGGACGGCTGCTACCGCTGCCAGCACTGTCTGGCGGTATGCCCCACCGGCGCCATTTCTATCTTTGACAAGGACCCCAAGGACTCCCTGCTGCCGGAAGAGGGGGCTAACGCCCGCCAGCTGGAGGCCCTGATGCGCAACCGGCGGGCCTGCCGCCGCTATCAGGACCGGGAGGTGCCCCGGGAGGAGATCGACCAGATGCTCCGGCTGCTGGAGAATGTGCCTACCGGCAGCAACTTGCAGACCCTGGGCTTCAACGTGGTGTACCGGAAGGCGGAGATGGACAAGCTGCGCAAGCTGGTGCGGGAGGAGGCCTTCCGGCTGGCGGAGCAGGGGATCTATCCCGGTTCCTTCACCAAAAGCGACTGGGAGAAGCAGCTGGAGTGGGAGCCCGGCCGCAATCCGGGCGATATGTTCTTTGTCAACGCGCCCCATATTCTGGTGATCCACTCCCAGCGGGGCAGAGGCCAGTGGCAGACCGACCCGGTGCTGGCCGCGGCCTGGTTTGACCTGATCTGCGCCTCCCACGGCCTTGGGTCCATCATTATGTCCTACCCGGTGGGGGCCCTGTCCCATATGCCGGAGGTGGAAAAGCTGCTGCAAATTCCCCAGGACCGGTATTACAGCCTGATTTTGGGGTTCGGTTATCCCGAGTATCCCTATGCCCGAGGCGTCCAGCGGGAGGGCATTGCCCAGATCAAGGAACTGACCTTTTGAACAAAATGGATTTCCCTTTGCGGTACTTGAGTGCCGGTACAATGCCCGACAGAAACGGTGAGGAGGAGCGCGATGAACCAATATTCCGCCATAAGAGAAGTAAGAAAGCTGCTGCGGCTTGTGATGGATGAGAGTGACCGCCCGGAGCTGGTGGCCAAGCTGGAGGAGATCGATCACCGCCTGCAGGCCTTCCATGACCGGGGCATTGACTTTAAAGAGGTAGTGGACGGGCTGGATGACAGCATCATGATCACGGATGCCGATGGGACTGTCCTCTACATCAATCCGGCCTATACCCGCAATACGGGGATCACCGAGGATGAGGTACTAAACCGGGATATTCATGCCCTGATCGGGGAGGACAAGCTCTTTACCGGTGGGGCGGTGACCAGCGTGCTGGAGAACAAAAAGAGCGCTTTCCGCCTGTCTACTACCTATAAAACCGGGGAGCCCCTGGTGGGCTATGTGATGGGAACGCCCATTTTCAAGCCGGACGGATCGCTGCGCCAGGTAGTGGCCTGCAGCAGGCCCATTATGAGCCTCAGTTCCCTGCAGGAGGATTTCGAGGCCTTTGTCAAAGAGGTCAACGCCATCCACCCCAGAACCATCACCAAGGATTCGGACAAGCACCTGTCGGGCAGTATGGTGGGAAAATACGGCTCGCTGAAGCAGATCGATACCCTGCTGGACCGGATCGCGCCCACTGACGCCTCGGTGCTCATCACCGGCGAGTCGGGGGTGGGCAAAGAGGTGGTGGCCGACGAGATCTACCGCCGCAGCCTGCGTCGGGACAAGCCCTATGTGAAGATCAACTGCGCCTCCATCCCGGGCCACCTGCTGGAGTCCGAGCTGTTCGGCTATGAGAAGGGGGCCTTTACCGGCGCCAACGCCAAGGGAAAAGTGGGCCTCTTTGAGTACGCCAACCACGGCACCCTGATGCTGGATGAGATCGGGGATATGCCCATGGACCTGCAGGTGAAGCTGCTGCGGGCCATCCAGTCCCAGGAGATCACCCGCATCGGCGGTACCCGGCCCATCAAGCTGGACATCCGTTTTCTGGCCCTGACCAACGCGGATCTGAAGAAAAAAGTGTCGGAGGGCACCTTCCGGCAGGACCTCTACTACCGGCTCAATGTGATTCCCATCTCGGTGCCCGCCCTGCGGCAGCGCACCGAGGATTTTGAGGACCTGTGCGATTACTTTATTGAACGCTTTACCAAGAAGTACGACCGCAGCTTCAGCCTGACCCAGTGGCAGATCGACTACATGAAGCGCTATTCCTGGCCGGGCAATATCCGGGAGCTGGAAAATGTGATGGAGTATCTGATTCTGTGCAGCTCCGGCATTGGCCGGATTGAGGACGACGTGCTCCGCGGCCTGCTGAACGTGCCGGAGGAGGTCCCTGAGCTCCAGCCCACCGCCCCCAAGGCAGAGACATCCCAGCCGGAGCCCGTCCCTGAGCTGCCTGCTGAGGGCGTGGACTTCAATACGGCGGTGGCGGACTTTGAAAAGCGTCTTCTGGAGCAGGTGCTGAAAGGCTCCTCTAACCTGCGGGATGCCAGCCGCAAGCTGAACATCAACGCCTCCACCATCTGTCGTAAAATCAAACAGTACGAAATTGACTACGAAAACCGCAGAAGCTGATTCAAATAAACAGCAAGGCCCGCCGGAATCTTCCGGCGGGCCTTGCTGCTTAGAGGGATATAAATGGAATAGAAAGGGAATGGAATCAGCTTACTTCAGCAGCTCCTGCTCGGTTGCCACGTCCTTGTTGTACTTGGTGGGGTTGATCACGGCGGTGAGGATCATGTTGACCACCAGCAGGCCGATGTAGAAGATGTAGGCGCCCCGCAGGCTGCCGGTCACCTTCAGCGCGAAGGCGTTGACCAGGTAGTTGGTCATCAGCACGATCTGCATCAGGGGGAAGAACACGGAGTTCACCATGGTGAAGCCGTGGCGGCCGAACACAGAGGCAGGCAGGGACACGATGAAGTTGGCGGCGGCGCCCACGGCAATACCAATCATGGCCACGGACACATACACGCCGATGGTGGTGTCGGTGCAGTTGACGGCCAGGGCGATGCAGTACCAGATGAGGAAGAGGATGATGGCCTTTTTGACGCCGAACTTCTGGTCAATGGCGCCGAAGAGGTAGGAGCCGAACACGCCGATGATGGCGCAAACGGTCATCAGACCCACAGCGGACTCCTGGGAGAAGCCCAGACTGGTGTTGCGGACTACCAGCTGGCTCATGACGCCGGTGGTGACCAGCTGGTTGATACCGATGATGAGGGCACACAGCCACAGCTCCTTGGTTTTCAGCAGCTTGCCGGCGGTCCAGCCCCCGTTGTCCTCGCTGTTGCCCTGGAAGTACTCCCGCTCATAGACATCCTTGGTGACGTTGTCGGGATACATTCCGCACTCCTGGGGGGTGTTGCGGACAAAAATCAGGCCGATGATGCCCAGCACGATGGCGCCGATGGCCACATAGCTCATGCCGTTGGCGAAGCCGAAGGCGCCGATGGCAAAGGAGATCAGAGGCACATAGAAGGCGGAGCCGCAGTTATGACCCATGGTGGTGAAGCCGTTGGCCAGGCCCTTCTTCTTGGGGAACCACTGGGCGATCAGGGTGTTGCCGGCGATGTAGGCGGCGCCGTTGATGAAGCAGGTCACCAGGGTCAGGGCGATGAAGTAGGTGGTCAGGGTGGTGCTGTGGCCCAGGAACACGTAGGACAGGCCGGCGCCGATGAGGCAGGTGCCGCTCAGCAGCCGGGGACCGACCTTTACGTTGATGCGGGCGATGAAGATGTAGGCCACCACGCCGATCATGCCGGCCCAGGTAGCCACGCCCAGGACCTGGTCATAGGCGATGCCGGTGGCTTCGGAAAAGGCCGGGGCCACGATATTCAGACCGTCAATGGAAAAGCCGATCAGGAAGAAGAACATTAGAGCCTGGTAGAGAATGATGCCCCAACCTTTGGAGAAATTCATCTTCATATTTTCACTGGCGATCTGGGGATTTTTTTTACTCATAGTTTTACTCACTCCTCATTTTCGCTGTAGGATGTGGATGTTGGCTGCGCTGTGCCGGGTTTGCTCCGGCTGCAAGACGTGCCTCCTCTCTCCGCACTTGATTTAGCGAAACAGAATAAGAGCAATCCTGATGCCAACGCAAAAAACAGAAAATGGGGCCGAAAATACCTGCTGAGCGGGAAGAAAGGTACTTACCTGTTGCACAGCGGCAATGGGCATTTCCGAATTGCAACAGTTTACCCCTGCGCCAGCTGCAACAAGCTCAGCACCGCGCCGTAATCCAGGGGGCGGAAATTGCCGCCCAGGGAACCGGACCCGCCGGGCAGAGCCTTTTGGGCCAGTTCTTCCAGGGGGACATTGCCGAAACCGGCCTCCCGCAGGGTGACGGGCAGACCTGCCGAGCAGAGGAAATCCTGAAAGGCTGAGATCCCGTTCTGGGCGGTCTGGATCTGGCTGGAGCAGGGGGGAACCTGCCACACCAGGGTGGAGAAGTCGGCAATGGCCTGGGTCTCGTCGGTGAGCATATATTTGCACCAGGCGGTCATGAGGATGCCCAGGGCCACGCCGTGGGGGAGCCCCAGGGCGGTGGTAAGGACGTGGGAGATGGCGTGACAGGCGAAATCCCCCTCAAACCCCAGCATATCGCTGTGGGCCACGGTGGCGGCCCACATGAGCTGGCTGCGGGCGTCGTAGTTGTCGGGGCGGGCCAGAGCCTTGGGCAGCTCGGCGATAACGGTGCGCATCACAGCGGCGCACATCTGGCTGCGGAGGGTGCCCTGCTGGCCCTTGTGGAAGTAGCGCTCAAAGGCGTGGGAAAAGATATCCACTCCGCAGGAGGCGGTCTGCCGGGGAGGCAGGGAGAAGGTGAGGGCCGGGTCCATCAGGGCGAAGCGGGGGCGGGTCAGCGGCTCTTCCAGAGCTACCTTTAAATGAAGCTCATCATGACAGAGCACCGATACGCTGTTGGCCTCGCTGGCGGTGGCAGCGGTGGTGAGTACCACCCCGATGGGCAGAGCCTTTTGGGCTTTTCCCTTGCCGGAGTAGATGTCCCAGAGAGGCGCGGTGCTTTTGGCTCCCAGGCTGACGG
>PPYE01627400.1_pt1 | contig 22962 bp, 10 predicted proteins | sample 1559881 | NCBI WGS metagenome assembly PPYE01 (sample SAMN08240022, study PRJNA423297) | Human gut metagenome, whole genome shotgun sequencing project.
CCTATGTACGGGCAGGATTCTTGCCGATACCCGCAAGATCCTACCTTGGAGAAATCGCAAGCCTACGCAGGATACGACTGCGTCACCTTGCTGGACAGCACCGCCGTCACGGTACAACCTACCGGCTCGGGGGCTTTCGCCGTATGCAAGGCTTTTAAGGTACAGACTCCCAAGGGAGCCGTCGCCAACCGTATCATCAAATACGATTACGACCCGCTGACGGCGCATGCCGAGTTTCGTTACGCCACGATCTACCGTGCGAATGGCGACGTGATCAATCTCGACGTGACTGGGGCTTGCGACTATGCCGCCCCCGCACGTGCCATCTACTGGGGCGCCCGGCAGATCATGCTGGAAGTGGGCCGCCTGCAACCGGGAGATGTCGTGGAGTACGAGATCGCCAAGAAAGGTTTCACCTACGCCTTGCTGACGGCGGGCGACGACGAGCGTTTCATCCCTCCTATGCGGGGACAGTTTTACGATATCGTCCCCTTCTGGGCTACCGAGCCTACCGTGCGTAAGGTATACCGGGTATCCATGCCGATGGAGAAAGAGTTGCAATTCCAGTTCTACCAAGGCGAATGTACCTCTTCCATGCGATATGAGGATGGACGGAAAGTATATACCTTCGCCTCCGACGATATCCTTCCTTTCGCCAAGGAACCGAATATGGTAGACCTATTCGACGCTGCCCCGAAGCTCATGATGTCCAGCACGCCCCGCTGGGAAGATAAATCCGTATGGTTCAATAAGGTTAACGAGGATTACGGAAGCTTTACCGCGATCCCGGAAGCCCAAAGGAAGGTAGACGAGCTGATCAAAGGCAAGAAGACGGAAATGGAGAAGATAGCCGTATTGACCCACTGGGTAGCCGATAACATCCGTTACTCCGGAATCTCGATGGGTAAAGGCGAGGGTTTCACGCTTCACAACCTAAAGATGAATTATACCGATCGTTGCGGTGTCTGCAAGGATATCGCCGGTACGTTGATCGCCTTCCTCCGCATGGCCGGATTCGAGGCTTACCCGGCGATGACCATGGCGGGAAGCCGTGTAGAAAGCATCCCCGCCGACCATTTCAACCATTGCGTGGCGGTGGTAAAACTGGCTAGCGGCACGTATATGCCTCTCGACCCGACTTGGGTTCCTTTCTGCCGAGAATTATGGAGTAGCGCCGAGCAACAGCAGAACTACCTCCCGGGTGTGCCCGAAGGCTCCGACCTCTGCCTGACCCCTGTCTCCGCCCCAGAAAACCACTACGTCCGCATCCACGCTGACAACCGCCTAGACGAGAAAGGCACGCTCCGCGGACAATTCACGATCACCGCCGAGGGACAGTCCGACAGCAATATCCGCCGCATCTTCACCACCGGATGGCAATCCGACTGGCAGAACACGATGGAGAAGCAATTGCTGGCCGTATCCCCCAACGCCAAACTGCTTCGTGTAGATTACGGTAAGGACCCGAAGAACTATCAAGCGGCCCCTATCAAGATCACGTTCTCTTATGAGATCCCCGATTATGCGATCATCGCCGGAGACCAGATGCTTATCAAGCCGCTAGTCATGAATAACCTCTACAATCAAGTGAAGAGTTTCTTGCGTATCGATACGAAACCGGAAAACCGTGCGTATGGATTCAAGGACGCTTGCTCCCGTTTGGTAGAACAAGATGAGACCATCCGTCTCCCCAAAGGCTATACCCTCCTGAACGCCCCGAAGAATGACGCCCTGCGAAGCAATGCGGCCGATTTCGAAGGTTCCCTTTCACAGGAAGGCGACCGGAACATCGTCTTGCGCCAGAAGCTAGCGTTGAAGAAGCGTGTCTACGACGCAGCCGACTGGAAAGGCTTCCGTTCCGCCGTGAACGCCTATAAGAGTTATGGTGACTATTTGATTATCAAGAAATAAAAAAAGAAAGACAATGATTAAGATAACCTATAAACTGATTCTTCTCCTAAGCTTGTTAGCGATGACGGTTACTTCATTCGCCGCATCGGAGGCTGAGTACGGGAAAGTATCGAAAGCTTGGACCTTGCATGCCGACGGCAGCCAAGAATATCGATCCTCCATGGAGTTGACGCTCTTCACGCATACCGCAATGAATAGCACGTATGGCGAGAGTTTTATCGTCTACAATCCCGATTTCCAAACACTGAAGATTCACTCATCCTATACGAGGCAGAAAGACGGTACGATCGTAAAGACACCCGATAACGCCTTCGTGGAGGTCCTGCCCCGTTTCGCCGCCGACGCTCCGGCCTATAACCAACTCAAGGAAATGGTCGTGGTACACACTGGCCTAGAACTTGGGGCCACGATTTACTTGGATTACTCTATTATCACAAAACCGGGCTACTATCCGGCTCTGGATATCAACGAGCGACTACAAGAGACCTCTCCCGTGAAGGAATGCAAGGTCTCTATTTCCGTACCGGAAGGGACCCCCTTGGCTTGCGGTCTATACGGCTCCCCCGTAAAAGCCGTGGAAGAGAGCCATGACGGTATAAAGGAGGTACACTGGACACTACGGAACATTCCCGCTTCCTCCCGTGAGGCTTTCCAACCAAAGAACCGTGAGGCTTCACCCCACTTGGTAGCCTCTACCTATCCTTCAGGTAAAGCGGCCTTAGCCACTTTGGATAAGCGCTTAAAGGAATCGCAGGGATACGAGAGCAAAACCTTCGCCCAATTCCTCACCGATAAAAGCGGTAACGAACAAGAGAAGGTGAACATCATCCGAGACCATATACTCAACAATCTCAGTACCTGTCCTATCCCCATGGCGATGACCGGCTATACCGTCCGTGACATCGATACCGTTCTCCGCAGTGCTTACGGTACGCCGCTAGAGATCGCACAGCTCTTGAACGTGATGTTGAATGCCGCCGGAATCCCGTCGGAAGTCCTCGCCGTCTATCCCGGCCATCTCGATACGGACGCTTGCGGGCTGGCTGCCATCCAGACACTAGCCGTAAAAGCCACTGTCGATGGGAAAGACCAATACCTATCCGCCTCCCCGCTGACAAATCGTGGCGGACTAGATAAGGTAGTCTCCCTCTCCGGAACTTCCATTGAGATTGAGACCACACCTATTCAGATTAAGGAAAGTAGATCCGTGGCCATCTCCGCCGATCAAGCAAAAGACGGTTTCGCCATCTGCGTATTGCCAGCCATCTCCGCCGGAATCGATAGCTGGGGCATGAGTGCCTTGAACAGCAAGCGTTCCAACTTATTCGAACTCCCCTCCCTAATCAGGGAAGAGGTAACATACACGGTTACTCCCGCCGAGGGCATGAAGTTGCAGACCTCCACGCAAGAGCAAGTGATAAGCAAGCCTTTTGGTAAAGTAACCCGCACGATCACACCAAGAGGAAATACGATCGAGGTGGTACGTACGATAGAGTTGAACAAGCAACAGTTCACTCCCGCCGAATATAGCGACGTGCGTAGCTTGATCCATGAATGGACAAATCCGGATAACCGGGTATTGCTATTCTCCCTATAAGATCTAAATACGGAGGGCACGGAACAAATCTGTGTATTCCGTGTGCTCCGTGTTTAATTATTTCATACATTTACGAACGTTAACATTAAATCATATCGTATATGAAGACACTAAAGTATTTACTCGCCACCATGCTCCTTCTAGGCGTTTGTAACCTAACGCATAGCCAAAAGCTATCCCTAGGAATCTTCCCCGAGCCCCAAGAGGTAACTATCTCCAGCCAGACATACGCGCCGCCCCATGGATACGCCCTACGAGGCATAAATAATCCGGACGCAGACGCAGTCAGACTACTTAAAGAAGCGCTACCTTTCGCTAAATCCGGCAAATCCCTCCCCTTAGAGATCAAGAAGCTAAAAGACAAAGCCCCGGAGATGCAACGCTCGGGTGCCTATACGCTGACGATCACTAAAAAAGGTATCACGATCGGGATCGTAGACGATAATTCCTTGTTCTACGCCGCCCAAACCCTCAAGCAATTGGTCAAGTATGACGAGGGTAAGAAGATCCTGCCTCTCTGCTCGATCAAGGACTATCCGGACGTATTATTCCGGGGTACCGTGGAAGGCTTCTACGGACAGCCTTGGAGCCACGCCGACCGTATCGAGCAAATCCGCTTTTACGGAAGGATCAAGCTGAACACCTATATCTATGGTCCGAAAGATGATCCTTATCACAGCTCCCCCAACTGGCGCAAACCGTATCCCGCCGAGGAAGCCGAGCATATCAAGGAACTAGCGAAAGAGGCCGCCCATAACAAAGTAAACTTCGTTTGGGCCATCCACCCGGGACAAGATATTCAATGGAACCAGACGGACAGCATGAACATCCTTTCCAAATTCGAGAAAATGTACGATTTGGGCGTACGCTCTTTCGCCGTCTTCTTCGATGATATATCCGGAGAGGGAGCCCGCCCGGAAAAGCAAGCCGGCTTATTGAATTACATCCATAAGGAGTTTATCCGCAAGAAAAGCGACGTGCAGCCCCTGATCATGTGCCCTACCGAATACAACCGCTCATGGGCTAAGACCGATTATCTGGATATCCTCGGTACCCAACTCGACCCCGCCATCCAAATCATGTGGACCGGAGACCGTGTCGTAGCCGATATCACGAAAGAAGGTGTCGAGTGGGTAAACAACCGTATCCGTCGTCCCGCCTATATCTGGTGGAACTTCCCCGTAAGCGATTATTGCCAAGATCATTTGTTGATGGGACCCGCCTACGGCCTAGATACGCAAGCCGCCGGCACCATGACCGGATTCGTATCCAATCCTATGGAATACGCCGAGGCTTCCAAGGTCGCTATATTCGGCGTTGGAATGTACACTTGGAATATCGAGAATTACGATCCTACACAGGCATGGAAAGACGCTTGCGACTTCATCATGCCGGAGGCCTCCATGGCTTTCCGCATTTTCTGCGAGCATAACTGCGATCCGGGTCCGAACGGACATCAATACCGCCGGGAAGAGTCCGCTAACTATGTGGCTCCTATCCAGACATTCCTCGCCGGATATAAGAAAAACACGTTCCCGGAGCAAAGCGCGAATCTTCTGGGAACCTTATTCGCTCAAATCACGGCTTCCCCGAGTATGATCTATAGCCAAAGTCCCAATAAACGCTTGATCGAGCAAATCAATCCATGGCTTATCCAATTCGAGTTCTTAGGAAAAGCCGGAACAAGCGCTCTGCATATGGCGCACGCTTGGTATGAGAAAGACCGGTCTTATACGTGGCAACGCTATCTGGAAACATCCGCTTTGCTAGATAGCATGAAACTGATAAACCGCACGCTGAACCAGAAGGCGCAGCCTAAAGGCGTGAAAGTCGGATCGAAAGTCTTACACCCTTTCATCGTAGACTTATACCGCCAGACAGGTCGTAACCTGCTATCTACGGACGGTATCGCCCCGGACGAGGTGAAGGTTAGCATCCCTTCCATATTCACGAATATCGACCAATTAAAGAGCCAGCCTTGTGCCGAGGGTGACAATACGGTCGGTTACGTTCCCCTATTCGAGGTAGTCAAGGTACAACCTAACCAATATCTGGGTATCGGCTGGGAAATCCAGAAAGAAGCGGAATCCTTCTGTTTCAATCTTCCGAAAAGCAACCAACCCGGACGGGTATTCGAGTGGTCCGCCGACGGAAAGAGCTGGAGCCTAATCCCTCATGTCTCCACGGAAAACGCTAAAGATACGATCCGCACCATCGACCCGAAAGCCCGTTATATCCGTATGCGAAATAACTCGGATCAGCAAATGGAGCTATACGTACTAGGATTCACGGCGACAACCAAACAAGACCCGCAAATCAATGAGGCTCTTATGATGTACGATATGAACCTAGATACGTATAAGAACTTGAACCCGGGAGAAATGATTCATATAAAATGTGATGATATCAACGCCGTATCTTTCTTCCTCTCCGGAAGTAACGAGAATCTGGTATCCATCACCGGCCTCTCCCAAGATGGCGAGAAAAACATCGTCTATCAAGGAAACGTAGGCTACATCAAATTAAATAAAACCATGTTCGAGGATTTCTCTTCTTTAGAAATCACCACAATAGGAAAAGAATCTATACATATCCACCAGATCGTTAGGGAATAATAAATAAAAAAGTACCGATTTCTTTCTCTCTTAGATGGAAGAAGGAGATCGGTACTTTTTTATTTATTCGTACAATTCGGGTGTATCTTATTTTTGGCACATCTCCGCTTGTATATTCCTATTAAAAGTTATACCTTTAGGATGCGAAAAACAGAAACCGAAAAAGCAATGCGAAAAGAAGAAAGGTATAAAGGCGTATTAAACTGGTTTAAGGAAAACGTACCGGTAGCCGAGACTGAACTACATTATGACGACCCCTATCAACTATTGATAGCGGTAATCCTATCCGCACAATGCACGGATAAGCGAGTGAATATGATCACACCTGCCCTGTTCGAGGCTTTCCCGACTCCCGAGGTAATGGCGGCTAGCACACCGGAAGTTGTCTTTGAATACATACGAAGCGTATCTTACCCGAACAATAAGGCTAAACATCTGGTAGGTATGGCGAAAATGCTGATAGAGGATTTCAAAGGCGTGGTTCCCTCCGATATTGATGAGCTACAAAAACTGCCGGGCGTAGGAAGAAAAACAGCGAACGTAATCGCATCCGTAGTATATGACGGTACGATCGTATGCGTGAGGTACTTTTACAAGCATATGAACGACGAGCAATTTGTCGCTACGGTAGATCCCTATAGTTTGGTCGTTCCAAGCCCCACGGCAATTTTTGCCATCAATCGTCCTCCTGTATTCGAGAAGATGATACTACCCATGGAGAATATACGCAAGGCGTTCTCAGATCATACCCCCGCTATTTTCCTTTCTTTAATACGGCAAAATCTGGAATTATCGTCTTTCCTAATCGCTTATTATCCACAAGGGGATGTCTTGTACGCCCCTATGGATAGTCATACGGCAGAGCGTATTTTCAAGCAACTGGACGTCTCTTTCACTTTTCCGGCCCAGCAACGAGAGGAAACCTCCGTTCCTGTTAGATATTATCCTGATGTTGATAAGCATTTTCTAGGTTGTTACTACCACGAGGGTATATTCGTAGCGTCCTACAACCGAAGATTATTGGTAGAGACGGTGGAAAGGCAACAGACATACCCCGCACATGTCATTCCGGAACTAACAGATCTGATTCGTAAAAAAGGCAAGCGTGGCGCAATGAATCTCTTCATCAAAAGCGCCCCTTTACATTTACGGGTACATAAATATCCGATACATCCGAATAAAGCGAGGAAGACAAAACCGACCAAGATAAGTGCCTTCTTAGGAGAAGATGCTTTCAAAGGTACGGTAGCCGGCTCGATTACGGTATACACCGGAGTTTCTTCCTGTACACGCAATTTATCTTGCTCCAACTTCTGCGCCAACGTATTGTAAACATTAAACGTAAGGGTCATCTCATTCTTCAAACGTTCCTGCTCCGTACGGTAGCTGGAAGAGATAATATTACGGTTGGCATCCTCGAAAGCAGCGTACGCACGTTGCGCTTTATAATAAGCGTCACGTGACTCGCCAAATACCTTCTGGGTAAATTCCAAATCTTGCTTTACTTTTTGCGTACGATAATTCGTAATATAATTCTGGAGGTTTTCCAAAACGACCTTTGTCATCTGAGCGGAAATAACCGGGTCCTGCATCTGTACGGAAGCCGTGATAACCAAGGTCTTCTTGTCCACGGAAACAGAAACCCGCTCCTGCAAGGCCTTCACCACCTCTTCTTGATCCTTTGTCAAATGGTAAGGATTCAAGCCCTCAGACTCTTCCTCGTCACCGGAGATTAAACTCATTACCGCACCCAACGCCTTGAATGGAGCGGAGACAATATATCCCCACCAAGCCTTACGTTGATGTTCACTCATATAATCATACAATGTAGTGCTTAACTCCTTTTCCTTATCGGTAACCTCTACCGGAAACAATTCCAACAGAAACGGGGTACTCTGCACCACATCCGGATACAAATCCGGAGAGATCGCGTCCGCACCGGCAGCGGCATTCAGATTAATCCCAGCCATAGCAGCCAAACCGCCAAGACTAGATTTTTTTGCCGCATCCTGTGTCTCTGGTGCCAATTTCACCGTAGTTGTATATTCCTTGGGAATACTGAAAGCTACAATCAAACCTACTACCACCGCAATACCACAGCCTTTCAATAAGAACTTACGCTCTTTCCACAGTTTTTGCGCCAGTTCGATTAAATCGATCTCCTGCTCCTCAGGTAACTCTTGTCTTTTTATCTCGTTTATCGTATCCATGCCTGATTAGTTTTTAATCATGTTAACAATAGAGGTAATCATCGCAGCCATAGAGGTAGCGGAGCTACTGATACTCATGATCTCAGCCAAGCTTCGGCGCTCACGTTGCGTTTTCGTCGGAACTACGATCTCACAGCCCGGCTCCACTTTCGGATAACGCTTGAAAAAGATAGCGGTACGCTTCGTCGTAGCGACCTTACCATTCATATATATTACGATCGGATACTTACGTGCGATATCATTATAACCACCGGCTTGAGACAAGCAATCCATAACCGACATACCTTTCGTGTAAGTTACGCTGTTCGGATAAGTCACGGCTCCGCTCATCTTCACCGTACTTTGCATCTGCGGGATATAAAGCTCATCGCCGTCACGAAGCACAACGTCATCGATACTACCCGGATTTGCCAACGCTTTCTCTAAATCAATACCTACGGAATAGTCCTTCACATTCATCAACGCTACACCGATGGAATCCCGGCTTTGCTTATTCGCCTCACTTAAAGCCAGAAGGGTCTCCATGCGTTTCAATTCATCTTCTGTCAACTGACGTTTCAAGCTAGCACCTTTTACATAAGACTCTGGGGTAACTCCTCCCGCTTTCGCGATAATATCACTCAAGCGAGCGTTCTTCGTAGCCAATACATAGCTACCGGCAAAAGTGATCTCGCCGTTCACCTTCACGACCTGTTGCTCATGATACCCCGGGGAGAAACGAACATAAACCTCATCGAACGGCTCCAATGTGAAGATCGTATCTCCCGCATTCAACTTGAAGTCCTCACTCAACGAGAAGTTATATACATCGGCGATCCGGTTGACATTCTGATTGGAACTAGGATCCTTCACACGACGGGCTACCTCTACATTAATAGAAGAAGCGGACTCTCTTAAACCACCTGCCATCATGATAGCGTCTTCTATTGTCAAATTATGACGATACGGAAGCACCGTATCCGGATAATTCACGGCTCCGCCAACCTTGATCGTATAAGGTTCGCGCAAATCGAATAGGGAAGGAATGCTTAATTGGTCTTCCGCTTGCAACTCCACATCTGGAGCGGTACCGTTCAAGATACCACGAATATCCACGGCGATCATCGTAGTCGTGAAATCCGGATTCAAACGGGTAATCAAGGCACGGCCGGCGAACTCGTCTCCTTTAAGACCTGCGGCCTGTTTTACCAATTGCTTTACCGTACGAACCGACGGACTTAACTCATATTCTCCCGGACGCCATACAGCTCCCGTCACGACCAAACGATTCTCATAAAAAGGAATAACGGAATCTACCTGCAAAGAATCGCCATCCTGCATCACGAAAGAAGCGAACTTATCCTCCGAAACCGTAGAGATCTGGTAACGACTATCTGATTTACGCTTCACTTGTACGTCCTTCGTATAAGCGTCGCCGGTAAATCCGCCAGCCATATCCAGCAATTGCTTCAAGGTCTCGCCCTTGCGCAACTCGAAAATACGATTACGTTTCACCTTACCTCGAACCACCGCTAACTGGTCGTACGGGCCTACCATAATCATATCGTTCTCTTCCAAACGGACATTCGTTGTGTACTTTCCGTTCAATAAATAATCATATACGTCGAGATTAGCGATTTCCTTGCTATTACGATATACCTTGATGCTACGCAAAGAACCAATCTTATTCACACCACCGGCGGCATACAACGCATTAAATAATGTGGCGAATGAAGGTAATGTATACGTACCGGGAGCGACTACCTCGCCGACAATATTCACCTTCATGCTACGAATCTGGCTCAAACTGACGGAAACAAAGGTATTCCCCTCTCCCGAACCAGACAGCGTAGACATAATCTGGCTCAACTCCTGACGCAGACGAGTCTCAGCGCCAGCGATCGTCAATCCACTGACCGACACCGGACCTAAATTTGGTACAAGGATCGTACCGTCCGGAGAGATCTTTAATTTCAAGTTTAGCTCGGAATCTCCCCATACATTAATCAATAACTCATCACCAGCGGAAAGCACATAATCCTTAGGTGTAGGGATGTTTAAATCTGGGGCAAAAGATAAGTTCTTGTTTGAGAAGATTTCATGCCCGAATACGGTATTCTCCATGGCTGAAGCAGGAAGATTATTTCTACGTTGGGCTTCTAAGGATTGTCCTTCATCGATTACCGGCATTACCCGGTCGCTAACCTTCGCATCGGTAGCGGTAGCTTGAGATCCGACAGATCCCCCTTCTTGTTTCATACGCTTGGCTAATTCCTGCTGTATCTGCGTATCCGACATTCCAGCGGCTTTCGCCTTGTCAATCAAGTCTTGCGGAACCTGCGCATACACAGATCCCGACAGCAATAAGCAACATACGCATAGTACGTTCTTAAACGATAAATTCATACAGTCTATTATTGTTTTTTATTATATACCACCCCTGCTATAAGCGACTAACTTAAAAAAAGCAGCTATTCTCTAGATTTTCAGCTGGCAAAGATAAAGAATCTTTTTAATATATGGCTTAAAAAGTCACCGTTAATCCATCATATGAGTAATGTACATGCGGAGGCAACTCTTTTTCAACGACCGCATGCAACCCTATGCGATGACTCATATGGATTAAATAGGCCTCCTTGGGCTGGATACGGGATATATTCGCTAAGGCTTCCTCCAGACTCTCATGCGATTGATGCTCTCCTTTCCGAAGAGCATCAATAACCAATACATCAAGGTTTTCCAACTTAGCGTACTCCTCTTCCGGAAGATATTTAAGGTCGGTCAAGTAAGCCATATTGCCGATACGGAAACCTAAGATCGGCAGCTTAGCGTGCATTACACGAATGGGAGTGATCATGACACCGGCGGCCTCAAACGGTTTCGTCCCGATCGTATGCAATACCAAATTAGGCACTCCCGGATATTTATGCTCCCGGAACACATAAGGAATGCGAGTTTTTATCGCCTCCACGACATTGTCTTCCGCATAAATATCCACATCTTTATACCGACCAAAAGGACGTAGATCATCTAAGCCACCTACATGATCGTAGTGCTCATGGGTTACTAAAACGGCGTCAAAATGGTAAATCTTATTGGTTATCATTTGCCAACGGAAGTCCGGACCACAATCGATCAATATCCGTTTCCCTTCCGTCTCTACCAAGATCGAGGCCCGTAGACGCCAATCACGGGGGTCTTTACTAGTACATACCTCACATTGGCAACCTATCTCAGGATTGCCCGTAGACGTTCCTGTTCCTAAAAAAACGATTTTCATTATCCGACATATTTAACCTCAGGCATAAGCTCTATACCGAAACGATCTTTTACGGCGGTACGAATGCTCTCCGCGACCAACGCGATCTCATCCCCCCGGGCATCTCCTAAATTCACTAATACCAACGCTTGTTTCTCGTAAACACCTACCGACCCATGGTTTTTACCCTTAAACCCACATTGCTCGATCAACCAACCGGCCGGAACCTTGATCTTTCCTTCCGAAGCGGGATAAGACGGGATTTCCGGGAATTGCTTTTTCAATTTCTCAAAATGCTCTGCCGTAATTATCGGGTTCATAAAGAAACTGCCTGCGTTGCCTAATACTTCAGGATCGGGAAGCTTCTGCCTGCGAATTGTTATGACAGCCTCACGGATCGTTTCCAAAGTAACTTCCGGATATTTCGTCAACTCCTCCTTTAAGTTCCCATAATTAACTGAAAAACCAGGGTTCTTGGATAGTCGAAGCGTGATATAAGTTATGATGTGGGGGTCATGATGTTCATTCTTGAAATAACTATTACGATATCCATATTCACAATCCGAATTCGTAAAAGTCCGTTTCTCGAATGTCAACTGGTTATAAGCCTCCACGCTCTCGATCACATCCTTGATCTCCATGCCATAAGCCCCGATGTTCTGGATAGCGGCAGCGCCCGCCTCACCGGGTATTAAAGAAAGATTCTCTATACCTCCCCAACCTTTCGATACGGCGTATGCCACGACATCATCCCAGATCTCCGCAGCCCCGACACGAAGCGATACATACTCGTCCGTTTCCGCCGAGATAGAAATCCCCTTGATTCGGGAATGGATGATAATGCCATTATAATCGTTGATGAACAATAGATTGCTCCCGCCTCCTATATGCAAGGATAAACATTCCTGAAAGTATTCATCATGTAAGATTCGTTGCAACTCCTCCTCCGTCTCATACTCCATGAACCAACGTGTCTTTACTGGGAGATGGAACGTATTGTGTTTCTCCAACGAATAATTCTGCTCTATTCTCATCGTCTATTTTATTTTTAGGGCAAAAGTAGTCATAAATAACTCATCCGCAAATTATGTAGTTCCGGATTTTTTCAGTAGATTTGTATATAGAGTTGATCGTATGGATGAGAACACGTCCGGCATATCCGGTGAAATACAGAAGATGATCCTCGACAAGTTAAACACGTTCAATCGAGGAAAAACGTCAGACAAAGGGCGGTACTACATTCTTTTGCCTACCTCAAAGACCTTATATTATACGCTTTGGTTCTTTACGCCTTCGGCCACTTATCATCCGACGGTCTATTTGGCGAATCTCGACTTGAATGCCATCAGCTCGGTGAATAAGGCGATTAAGATGGTAAGCAACTCCTTTCTACCTTTATTTATAACGACAGATATCAAAGACTCTCCCGATAATGGAGACGATATTATTTCTTTCGGTAAATACAGAGGATACCATTTGCATGACATCTATACGATCGATCCCCGATACGTCGTTTGGATAGCCGATAAATATGAACCTCACGTAAAAAGCGAGATGCGTTTTAAAGAGTTAGCGGTGACCTACAGTAAAATCTATCTCGACCTACAGACCCGTAAAAAATATAAAATGCCTGTAAGCCGCTTTGTAGGAACACCGGGAGAAAAATTGAGCGATTTAAAGTTAACAATCACAAAAGTCCGCATTGAAGACGATTCTTACAAGACACAGATTATCCGTGGTACCGAATATTTCTATGTAGATCAATTGCTCACGGCCGTGGACATCGCCGGAAATTACTTCTTATTGAGGATAAAAGCGAAAGATCGTAGTCTTACCACGCAAACGTTGCCACCGGGCGCTCATGCTTTCCAAGTAGGGGAAAAATTGACTTTGACTTCCGCTAAAGTCTTAAAACATATAGAATCCCGTACTATCAAGTACACACGAATCGGGTATATCAAGATTCAATAAATGTTTCGAAATTCGCAAACAGACACATTATTAACATTTTTTGTTCTTAAAAATGTAACAAACATCTGTAGGCCTTGTTTAATAAGAAACTCAAATGCAAATGTATCTTTGCAAAACGTAACTATAAAACCAGCTTCAAAGTGTACATTTGTAGTGTTTAACAATTTAAAAAATTTGCATTTATGAACAAAGCAGAACTTATAGAGGCTTTAGCAGACAAGACCGGGTTACAAAAGCAAGAAGCAAAGAAAGTATTGGATGCTTACATCGAGATCGTAACTGAGCGTATGTCTGAAAATGAGGAAATCGTACTTGTCGGATTTGGAACACTGATCCCAAGACCGCAAACACAGCGTCTTGCCAGAAATCCTAAAACAGGTACTCCGGTAATGATCCCCGCTCGTACGACCGTAAAATTCAAACCGGGTAAATTCCTCCTTGAGGCGATGAATGCCCACCTGAAATAATAAAGTCACCGAAAACGTAGTAAAAATATCCCCGGTAAGGGGATAAAAAATCATAAGTATGAAATCTTTCATTTATAAGTATGAATGAAAAATTTCATACTTATGATTTTTAGTGTCCGGAAATGATTACTTTTGGGCTCAAAAAAGACTCATGAGAATCGTTAATCTTGGAGACACCAATTCCATATTAAACAAGTTCGTAGCCGAACTTAGAGATGTAGATATACAAAAAGACAGCCTTCGCTTCCGTCGCAATGTCGAGCGTATCGGAGAAATCATGGCTTACGAGATCAGTAAGGAGTTTCATTACAGTACGAAAGACATCCAGTCCCCGCTAGGTATAGCCCCGATGAATACGCCGGACGATCAAATCGTGATTAGTACGATCTTGCGTGCCGGGCTTCCATTCCACCAAGGTTTCCTTCGGTATCTGGATAATGCGGAGAACGCTTTCGTATCCGCTTACCGCAAATATAAAGACCGTTTGAATTTTGATATTCATATCGAATATATCGCCTCTCCTCGCTTAACAGGTAAAACCTTGATCATATCCGACCCGATGTTGGCCACCGGAAGTTCTATGGAATTGGCGTATGAGGCCCTGTTGACCAAAGGAGTACCCGGCCATGTACACGTAGCCTCCATCATCTCAAGCAAACAAGCCTTGGAATACTTGCAGAAGAAAATGCCGGATGACAAGACTACAATCTGGATCGCCGCATTAGATAATGACCTCGACGATCATTCTTATATCGTTCCCGGATTAGGCGATGCAGGAGATTTAGCGTTCGGCGAGAAGGAATAGGGATGTGTAAACCAAAACGTACTGCCTTTGCCCAACTCGGAATTTACACCGATCCGACCACCTAGTCTATTTACGATGGTCTCGCAAATAGATAGCCCCAAGCCCGTACCTTGTTTAAACGTATTTCCTTTATAGAAACGATCAAAGATATGGGCTTGTATCTCTTGGCTCATGCCATCCCCCGTATCAGTCACGGAGAATTTTATCTCATCACCTATGATCTCGTAAGCTAAGATGATACAACCTTCGCTCGTATACTTGATCGCATTGTTAAGGAAATTGGAAATTACCTGCGTCAGCCGCATACGATCGCTATAGATTTGGCATTCCGGTGAATCTTTGGGAGCAATCAGAGCTACGTTATCGGGCATCTTAATACGGAAAGAGGTCACGATCTCATTGATCACCTCTTTTATGCTCATATCGGCGAACTTGAAATCCATCGTACCAGATTCAATTTTTGCCAAATCTAGAATATCACTGATCAATTGAAGCAACATCCGATTATTGCTATCGATGATTTCCACAAACTCATGCCTCTCCTCGGGATCATCCGTTTCCGCCAATAATTGAGAAAAACCGACAATGGCATTTAATGGCGTACGAATCTCATGACTCATATTCGCTAGGAAGGCAGACTTCAAACGATCCAGTTCTTCCGCCCTTTCCCTTTTCAATTGAGAGTCCTTTAACTCCGTGATATCATAATTAATACAGATCATCTCCGGTTTATTCGGGTCTACGCTTTGAGGGTTACGGGTGATATTGGCGCAAATCCATTTCCATCCGTCACCAGACTTCACACGCACTTCCCTACGGAAATGATGCGCTTTACCCTGTTTCACCTCCTCAAAGAATGAGTTTATATATCCAGCGTCGTTCGGATGAATATAAGAATAAATCCCAATAATTTGGGACAAGGGGGTTCCATCCTTCTCTCCCATATTCTCATACCATTGCTTAATGGCATAGCCCTCAAAGGTATATAAGTCATAAAGGGCATAACCGACTTTAGCGTATACGCTGACCAAGGTAAATACATTCTCAAACTCAGAAATACGGTTATAGGCGATCATCTTTTCCGTATTATCCAAATTAATAAGTAAATAGCTGGAAGGTTCACCTCTTTGGTCATATAAAATACTGGCCTTGGTAACGATATCCAACTCGCCTACTTTCGAGGTGTTATAATAATCATCGACCTTCTTAAACGAATAATTCAGCCGGAAATTCACGGATTTATTCTCCTTGAGTTTCTTGATCACATCTTTAGGCAGAATCGGGTTGCTAAAAATATTGACTCCTAAAACGTCCTTCTTTGACCGGATACCGAATATCTCCATATCCTTTGCGTTCAGATCAATCAAGTAACCGTCCCTGTCATAAAGCTCGACTCCCACAGGTAAATTTACATACAGCTTTCGGAAGATCATTTCATTATGATCGATCATCTTACTAATCTTTTCCTCTTTCAGTTTGAAATTAGGTAAAATCTGTAATATGCCCAACGCTTTTACGCACACTCCGTTATTCAACTTACGCTCACATAATCTGGAGCGTACCCATTTTTCCCCAGTCGGTGTTATTATCGGAAATATTTGCTCATACGTATCGACAGATTGGATCGATAAAAAATCCGTAGTAATCAGATCCCTAAAGTCTTCCCGGATTATATAGTAAAATTCAAAAAAAGAGAGATTATTCCCCTTCTTCCCAAATATACTCATTAAATAATCGGAACAGATATAACTTCTTTGAACAAAATCGGCTTCCCACAAGCCAACTTCCGCCCTATCCAATAACAATTTACATTGATCCAATTGAGTCTGTATATCCTCCATAAAAATATCCCTTCCGATAAAATTACACTATGATTTCACAAAGATATAATTTAAATAGTATAAATCCTCTATAATAAAAAAGAGATTGTCTCGAATAACTCAAGACAATCTCTTTCTATATTCAAAGCCTAATATAAATTATTTCAATTCCTTGATACGAATATTGCGGAATTTGACAGGGGAACCATGCCCTAAGAAACCTATATGACCTTTTTTGTTAAACAAACCCGGATGCTCCTTTCCATCAGGCGTACCATTCTTCACGGCATCCCGAATATTTCCATCCAAGATTACTACTCCATTCACCGTCACACGGATATGATCGCCATCCGCCATGATCTCTTCCGTATTCCATTCTCCAACCGGCTTGAACGCTTTCGGATGATCCTCACGGGCGGGAATGATACCGTATACGGAACCGTGATGTTGCAGCGGAGTGATGTTTCCTTGGTAAATAGGATGTTCACAATCCAAGACCTGCACTTCCATACCTACATATGCTGCATCTCCTTCCATCGGCGTACGAATACCGACACCGTTATTAGCTCCCGGGGTTAACTGGAAGTCAAAACGATAGATAAAGTTTCCGTATTCCTTCTTGGTGTACAGATTACCACCGAAACTACTGCTTGGGACCATAGAGATACAGCCATCTTCCAAGATATAATCAACCGTGTTTCCAGTCCACTCATGCATATTCGTTCCGTCAAACAAAACCTTGAAGCCCTCTTTTTCCTCTTCCGGCGATAATTTGAACGGTTCTTGTTTTTCCAATTCCTTTACGTAGATATTACGGTAATAGACCTTGCTGCCATGAGCTTGCATCTCGATTTGCTCTACCGGGAAAATCGGAAGCTTGCGATCCCAATAGTTTTCCAGAATCACGTTATCTACCACTTTTTCTCCGTTCAAGACAACCGTCACACGGTCACCAACCATCTTAATATAGAAGGAATTCCATTCACCCAATTTATTGTCGGCCACTTTCGAAGGCTTGCTCTCGTTTACCTGATTGTTGTACAAGCCACCGGAACCTACTTGCGCACCAACATTTACCCGAGAAGTATCCCAGATCTGGACTTGAGGAGTACCACGCAGATAAATACCGGCATCAGCCTCAGGGCCTTTCGGATCCAACATCCAATCCACATACATCTCGAAATCACCATATTGCTTTTCCGTACATAGGTTATCGTACCCAGTACCGTCAAATACTAACAGGCCGTTCTCTACTTTCCAGTCACGACGCATATTCTCATCTGCCTTCTCCTGCGCTTTCGCCAATTGAGCCGGTTTCATTTTCGCGCGGGCGATCGGATTCTCGACCAAACCTTTCCAACCCGTTAAATCCTTACCATTAAAGATAGAGACAAATCCGACCTCGTCCGGCATCGCATCCAAATGTTGCTTCAAGGCATCGATATCATAACGAGCGTCTTCCCCGTCAAACATGGTCAAAACACGTTTCAAGATAGCCTTCACATTGTCACCCTTATATTCCGGATGGTTACGAGCGATATTCCAAACCGCATAAACAGCCGCAGAACGAACAGCCGCATCGCTTGAAGCCAAGAATTCCGACGCATACATCAATGCCAAGAAGGTATCCGCCCGTTGGATCTGACGTAAAATAAGAGCCTTTTGCTCACTCGTCCGGGCAATCTCCATGACTTTCCGCAAGCTCAACAAACGATTCTCTCTCGTAAATGCCGGATTAGATACCAACTGCACATAACGCTTTAACGCCCTGTCGAATACTTGATCGGAAGCGGCTGATTGGCAAACCTTAAATAGTTCGTCGGCAGCCTCAATACCCTTCCAAGCCAACAAAGCGTCAAGAGCCGCATCCTTGGCCGCTCCATTTCCTTTATTCAATCCTTCCACGATCGTAGCCAAAGCCTCTTTCTCGCCAGTCGCTGATAAGACCTTATAATAAAGATATCTCTTGCTGTCCCCCGCTTGTATCATACGACGATTCACGTTAGATACTTGAGTTGCCGCCGGTTGTTTAGAGATGGCGGCAATGATCGCATCTTGAAGCGGAGCGACAGCTGAAGCCTCCGCAGTCTCCAACATTCCGCACAATAAAGTGAAATCTTTCTCGGATACTACATCTTTCAATGCGGTATAAGCGGCTTTCTTCACCTCTGAGGAGCCGGATTTAATCTGATCCAGTACCGTATTTAGATTCGCATCGGCCATACGTATCGCCAACAGCTCCAAACCAGCGATTTTTCCGGCATCGGAAGCGGACGGGATCACTTTAGCGACTGCTTGATCAATATCGCCGTTAAATGCCATCAAAGCATCTTGACCCAATAAAATCACTTGCTTGTCATTGCTCTTCAACAAATCAGCCAGCACAGGAATGACACTCTTATCACCGATTTTAACCAAGGCCCAAACAGCGGCCTGTTGCACATAGAAATCCTTATCTTTCAATTGATCCAAAAGAACTTGTCTTGCTGGTAGATCAAAACGAAGTTCCAGATTCTTGATCACGTCATGTTTAGACGGGCATTTGCTTTCACGGCCTATCCAGTTCAAGATATCTACCTTGACTTCCGGCTTCGCCTTTAACATGTGTTTCATGACCTCGATATAAACATTTTGATCAGCGAAACCCGAAGCGAAGTTCAAAGCCGCATTACGGTATCCTTTATCCGTATCTTTCAAAGCCGATAATAAATTCTTCGTAGCGGCTTCCGGCTTAGCGGCCAATAGAATCTGAAGAGCGGCCTCACGGGTCTGTGTCATGCCCGCTTTCGTAGACTTCTTCAATAAATCATTCGCCGCTTTCTCCGCGTCTTTGGTATCGCCTTGCTCAAGGACACGTTTAATCAAAGCGATATACGCCTCATTCGCCCCGGTCTTTTCCATTTTATAACCGGCTTTCTCGGCAGCGGCGGCTAAATCACTCAGAGAAGCTTTAGAACCTACACGGCTCAACGCATAAAGAACCTCTTTCTGCATATTCTCATCGCTGGAACCAAGCATCACTTTCAATACATTTTCCGCATCAGCGATTTGCACGTCAGCGATCGCACGGATAATATCCTTTTGCGTCTTCGGAGTACCGGAACGACGCATCAAGGAAGCCACCAAAACCTTCTTAGCGTTATCGGTACGGATAGCGGATAACGCACGGGCAGCAGGACCGCTTAGGCTCTCATCGTTCAAATAGCTAGCCAGCGTATCCACACACTCATCTTTTCCCAGTAATTGAAGCTGCCGGATAATAAAAGCCTTTGTCTCCCGGTCGCTCACCTTATCTAAGGCTTTCAAATATGCGTTGGCTGTTGCTAGACGGGCATTTTCCTCACCTTTCGCCATCACGTAGTGAGTCAATCCGCTTAACGCATAATCCACGTTCGAGTTACTGCCTTTTCCCGGAGCGTTAATCTTGTTAATCAACATCAAGACCCCTTCCTCGCCAGTGGAGCTTAAGTCATTAATTAATTTGTTATATTCAGCTTGTTGCTCCGCCGGCATCTGTGCCAGTACATCGGCAACGATCGTCTTCGATGTACGATTAGCCGGGCTTTGAGCCATTAACATACTACCGCACAACAATAAGCTGGCAATTGATATATATACTTTTTTCATATGTGTATGTATTTAAATGTTCCAAGGCGCTCTCATCGGCTGATCCAACAAACGATTAGCGGCCTCATCATTAATAAATTCCAGTTTTACGGGATCAAAGTGAAGCGTACGATTCAAACGAAGGGCTACGGCACCCATATTCACGATCGTAGCGGAACGGAAGCCATTACGCTCATTCAAGGCAAAAGGCTGACGAGTCTTTACGCACTCGATAAAGTCGGTAACCTGTGGCTCAGGTTCGGGATAATCGGATAACTTTTTCTCCCAATCCGGGATATCACATACGAAATTCTTATAAACATTCCCGTTCGGTCCGGAAATATAAGGTGTGTTCGGATCCCCGTAATCACCTCCCCAAAGTACGATCTGGCAACCATCCTCATAGGTATACGTAATCGAGCGCCAAGTACCCACGGCGTCCGGATGTTGTTGCGGAGCATCCACCTCTACCTTAACCGGGCTGGTATTATCTTTTCCTAGAAAATATTGTACAGGGTCAATATAATGCTGTCCCATATCCCCTAAACCACCGCCGTCATAATCCCAGTATCCACGGAATGTCTGATGCACACGATGCGGGTTATAAGGTTTGTAAGGAGCCGGACCCAACCAGAAATCATAATCCAGCTCACTAGGCACCGATTGTGGTTCCAGATATTCTTTACCAACCCAATAGAACTTCCAGTCGAAACCGGTATGCTTGCTGATCGTTACCTTTAGCGGCCAGCCCAACATACCACTTTGAACCAGTTTCTTCAAAGGTTTCACTGGAGTGCCCAGTCCATAGAACGGGTCAGCGAAACGGAACCAAGTGTTCAAGCGGAACATACGTCCGTATTGCTTCATCGCTTCCATTACCCGTTTACCCTCCCCGATCGTACGGGTCATAGGCTTCTCACACCAAATATCTTTTCCTGCTTTAGCGGCCTCGACAGACATGATACCATGCCAGTGAGGAGGCGTAGCTATATGAACGATATCTACATTGGGATCTAGAATCAAATCACGAAAATCATGGTATGCGGCAATCTTATCCTTTACCAACTGTTTACCTAGCTCCAGATGATTCTTATCGACGTCACACACAGCGACAAGACGAGTCCCGGCATAGTCCACATGTCCACGGCCCATACCACCTGTACCGATAATTCCTTTTGTTAATTGATCACTTGGAGCGATGAATCCATTACCCAACACGTGGCGCGGTACAATCGTAAATGCCGCGATTCCTCCAAGAGTCTTCAGGAAGTCTCTTCTGTTTGTCTTCATAGTACGAATTTAAAATTTAGATAGAATAGATTAACTTGAGTGACAAAAATAATCATAATACTCGAAGAGACAAGAAAAATGTATATAAAAAAGAAAAGGATGCCTTTAACAAAGACATCCTTCCCTAGTATTTTATGAAAATCTATTACAAAGCGAATTGCGGTTGACGGTGAATCCATTGCCCACGGGTGAAAACATAGCGTCGATCAAGTCGTACATCATGATATAGTCCATACCACCGTGTCCGGCCTCAGCAGCTTGAGACTCTAAGGAAGCCCACAATTTATGATCATATTTCTTGAACCATTCATCGGAATCATCCCAACGATGAGGCTTAGACTTTCCTTGTACATATACATGATCGCCATCATTCATCCATAAACCCTCAGTTCCCTGAACACGGAAACCTAATGAATAAGGGCGAGGAGAATTGGTATCATGGGTTACGATAATCGTTTGTCCATTAGAACACTTAATCATAGAAGTCACGATATCTCCCAAATTGAAGTTGACCTTCGCCAACGGATGATTCTCACCCCCATTATCCACGATAAACTTATGCAATCCACGAGATTGAGTAGCCATAGCGGATAAAGAAAGGAAACGGTTACCACGATTGATATCCATACAATGAGCTATCGGTCCGATACCGTGAGTCGGATAGATATCGCCATTACGATGTACGGAATGGTTCGTACGCCATTGAGCCTCGGCGAAAGCCGTCGGACCCATACGAAGATCACCACTACCCGGTACATAGTTGTAATGAGTTCCATCGTTGAATTTCACCTCACGCAAGTCATGCTCATAACCACAACCACCATGCAAGATCTCGCCGAACAAACCTTGGCGGACCATATTCAACGCAGCCATACAGTCACGACGATAACATACGTTCTCCATGATATTCAAATGGCTTCCGGTTGCTTCCGAAACATTTACCAAATCCCAGCACTCCTCTAACGTGTTAGCCGCAGAAACCTCCACGCCTACATAAGGAACACCAGCCTTCATAGCGGCGACAGACATCGGTACGTGCCATTCCCAAGGACTTGCGATGATCACGCAATCAAACTCCTCGTTGTTCAACATATTCTCAAATTCACGTTCACCCCCTTTGTAAACTTTCGGAGCAGGGACATTAAATTTAGCGATATGTTTCAAGGTACTATCGATCGGGCCCTGTTGGATATCGCAAATCGCTACGATCTTATTACCGGGGATCGCCAATACATTATTAATATGCTCATGGCATCTAGAACCCGTTCCGATGAAACCGAAACGTAATTTACCATCATCTTTACCGGCTGTTTTTTTCTTTTGGGGTTCAGCGGCAGTTGTTGTAGCTCCGGCGTTTCCAGCCATTGCCAAGCCTGCGGCACCAATACCAGCGGCAGATACTTTCTTAAGGAATGAACGACGAGTGTTTTCC
>PPYE01047966.1_pt1 | contig 22958 bp, 23 predicted proteins | sample 1559881 | NCBI WGS metagenome assembly PPYE01 (sample SAMN08240022, study PRJNA423297) | Human gut metagenome, whole genome shotgun sequencing project.
GGGATCGTCGTGGCAAAATCGATCCCGGCGAAAAAGTACGGGGTCACGACCGGGGAGCCGGTGGCGCTGGCGCTGCGAAAATGTCCGGATCTTGTCTGTGTTCCGGGAGATTTTGCGCTGTTTGACCGGTGCTCGAGAGCGTTTAAGAAGATCTGCGCCTCCTACGCGCCGGTCATGGAGTCGTTTTCGATCGATGAGGTCTTCCTTGACATGAGCGGAACGCACCTGATCTATCCGGATCCTGTGGCGGTGGCTCATGAGATCAAGGATAAGATCCGGGATGAGCTAGGCTTTACGGTCAATGTCGGCATCGGTACGAATAAGCTCCTGGCGAAGATGGCCTCGGATTTTGAAAAGCCGGATAAGGTACACACGCTGTTTCCGTCGGAGATCCCGGAGAAGATGTGGCCGCTTTCCGTGCGGGACCTTTTATTCCTCGGAAAAGCCTCGGAGCAGAAACTTCTGCGGGCCGGGATCAAAACGATCGGAGATATGGCAAAAAGCGATGAGGCGGAGATCCGGCAGCTTCTGGGAGATAAGAATGGACGTCAGCTGTACCGGTACGCCAACGGGATCGATGATTCCCCAGTGCGCAGCGAGAGGGAGGAGGCCAAAGGCTACAGCGCAGAGACTACGGTGGAAGAGGATATCGTGACGTATGAACAGGCACTTTCCCTGCTTCTTGCGCAGTGTGATGTGGTGGCAGCCAGGATGCGCAGAGACGGGAAGAAATGCAGCTGTGTCGCGGTGACTTACCGGACGCTGGATTTTAAGACGAGATCACACCAGAAAAATTTTGAGGATCCGACGGATGTGACGGAGGAGATCTTCGCACAGGTGAAGAAACTGTTATATGAGTGCTGGAAATGTGAACCGCTGCGCCTGATCGGGGTGGCGCTCACTGATCTGACTTCGGATGAGTTTCGCCAGATGTCCCTCTTTGAAAACACGGAGGACCGTGAAAAGCAGAAGAAAGTGGATGAGACGATCGATGACATCCGCAGGCGCTTCGGAAACGGAATGATCGTCCGGGGCAGTACGATCAGTACGGCAGGAAAAGTCGCGAGAAAGGCGAGAGCGCAGCTTGACAGGGACCTGGAAGGAAAACAGGAAAGATAGGTGGATCGGCCCTTTAGGTGTAGAAATTTTTCGAATTGAAAATTCTGCATGATGCTGGCAGCGTATGATGCCGGCAGTTAATGTCCACATGTGGAAATTTTCTGAACTGAAAATTCCATACAATGCAGTTGTGGCAGCCGATCTTGCCGATTTGGGATTTTGGATACAGATCATTTTTTCCTTGCATATTTTTAGGGATGCGTTATAATAACACTAACAAAAACAGGGGAGCTCGTTGGCGGGCTGAGAGGAAGTGATCGAACTTCGACCCTTTACCTGATGCGGATAATGCCGTCGTAGGAAGTCATGAGATGAATTTTTACAGGGGATATCCGCGGAGGTGTCTCCTGTTTTTTGTTTAAGTACACTTCGAGAAAGGAGAAACGGGATCCGCCGGATGGCGGCGGGCCGAGGGGGAGCGCCCTGGGCCTTGTATGAATTCAGCGATGGGAAGCCGTGTTCCGGCGTGAGAGGATGCCAGTAAGCATCGACCGACTTCCATACAGGGATCCTGAGAGGAAACCTGGACGTTTTTTGCGAAAGTGCGTGGATTATTTTTCATGAGTGGGAATTTTCCAAACGGAATATTCCGCATGATACAGGAATGCCCACGTGATCATTCGCCTTTGGAAGCGCTGCGGTCATACAGTCGTTTCCTTAATAATTGTAATGGTTCAGTACCTTCAAGTCTGTGATTGATTAAGGCTTACGACTTACTGAACCGTTACAAAAAACTTTCAAAGGAGGAATGTGCGGCCAATTTCAGGATCAATGGTCACACAACAAAGATCATGAAACAGACAAATACGAAAAAATTAGCGGTGGCAGCCGTTTTCTGTGCTGTCGCAGTGGGCGCGCTGATCTGCGGGCTTGTGTATCAGAAGACACAGAATATTCCGGCGACACTGATCGGTGAGGTATTTGGAACCTCTGTTCTTGGCGGACTCACGGCCTATCCGGTAGCGGTCTTCTTTATGGGAAAGAGCGCGGCAGGTCTGGCATTTTACGCATATGTGATCCCGTTCCTTGTTTCAACTGCCGGAGGTGCAGTGATCAGCGGTGTGCTGATCTACAGCTTAAAGAAAGCCAATATCCTTGCAGGGATGCAGGAAGCAATGGGACAGTAGAGGAGAGAGAAGCATGTTAAAACAGATGTTTGATCAGGTGCGGGAGAAGAGCCCGCTGATCCATAATATTACGAACTATGTGACGGTCAATGACTGCGCAAATATGGTTCTGGCCTGCGGGGCTTCCCCGATCATGGCGGACGACAAGGAGGAGGTCGCGGAGATCCAGACGATCTGCGCAGGTCTCAATATCAATATCGGTACGCTGAACAGCCGTACCATCGAGTCCATGAAGATCGCGGGAATGCGGGCCAATGAGCTGGGACACCCGGCAGTGCTGGATCCGGTGGGCGTCGGGGCATCGACATTCCGGACATCGACGGCAAACGAACTCTTAAAAACGGTAAAATTCACCGTGATACGCGGAAATATCTCTGAGATCAAGACGCTTGCAGTGGGAACAGGGACCACAAAGGGCGTGGATGCGGATATCGCAGACCGTGTAACCGAAGAGAACCTTGATGAGGCGGTGGCATTCGTGAAAAGATTTGCGGGGAGGACAGGGGCTGTGATCGCGGTCACAGGCGCTATTGATCTCGTGGCGGACGCAAAAAAAGCGTACTGCATCTACAATGGCCATCCGATGATGTCCTCCATAACGGGAACCGGCTGCCAGCTTTCTGCTCTTACAGCAGCATTTGTGACTGCAAATCAGGAGCATCCGCTTGAGGCGGCAGCAGCGGCAGTCTGCGCCATGGGACTTGCGGGGGAGATCGCCCATAAACGGCTGACACCGCAGGACGGGAACGCAACATACCGGAATTATATTATCGACGCGATCTATCATATGGACGGGGATGAGCTGGAGCGCGGGGCGAAGTTTGAAGTAAAATAAAACTTGAAATTATGGCGAAGCCCATATATACTGTGTATAGTATTTCAGACAGAAGGAAATGAACAGCATGGTCATTGATGAAGAACTTTACAGACAGTATCTGCGCGGCGATGAAGCAGGACTTGAGGCTTTAATGAGAAAATACGGTAACCCGCTGACCCTATACATCAATGGCTATCTGCATGATGTCCACGAAGCGGAGGACCTGATGATCGAAGTCTTTTCCTATCTGTTCACAAAAAAGCCACGCATCCGGGACGGCGGTCTTAAGGCTTACCTGTATAAAGCAGCGCGGCACATGGCTCTGCGCCATAAAAGCAGACATCAGCTTTTCTTCAGCCTCGATGACCTGACGGAAGAGCCGGATGGAAAGACGTTGGTGGAAGAGGTCATTCGGACAAAGGAACGGGATCAGATCCTGCATATCTGTATGGATGAGCTGAAGGCGGATTACCGGGAAGCTCTTTATCTGACCTATTTTGAGGGAATGAGCTATCGGCAGGCCGCTGAGGTCATGGGAAAAAGTGAGAAGCAGATCACCAATATGGTATACCGGGGAAAAGCGCGTCTGCGCGGATTACTGGAGCGGGAGGGAATTACCAATGCGAAGTAATGAGGAACGGATCGCGGAAGTAAAACGTCGTATTGCGGAAAAAGAATACAAAAAAAGACTGCGGAGAGAATGGGCTGCCGCAATTTGCTGCGTGGCCGCATGTCTTGCAGTGATCGCAGGTGTTTCCCTTTCCATGCCTGATATTGTCAGCCGGATCGAGATGGGAACTGCCTCTAACTTTGAAACAGCGGCGACGATTTTAGGTGGCAGCGCTGCACTTGGATATATCGTGGTCGGACTGCTCGCCTTTGTCCTCGGCGTGTGCGTGACGGTTTTATGTTTCCGCATCCGCAGACTGAACGAAGAAGAACAGACAGGGGAGCCAAAGGGGGAAAACGCAGATGGAAGTCGTCAGTAACCTCTTGCAAGCCGCGGTTACCCTGTTAGGCTTTTTTCTGGGCGGTATCCGGTATCTGAAAAGCCGGAAACAGGAGTATTTCCTGCTGACCTGCTTTTATGGCTGTTTCTTCCTTGGATCCTTCTACTGGACGATGTATCTGCTCTTATTTTCCAAAACACCGCAGGTCTTTTATGTGTCAGAGTTCGGCTGGGTAGCAAGTGTCATTTTCCTTTCCATACTGCAATACACGCTTTCTTCGGCAGAAGAACGGAGATTTCCGTGCAGGAAGGCCTTAAGTGCTGTCCTGATCGGTGTTCCGCTGTGTATATTTTACTGCACCTTTGGAGATATCCTCTCCAATCTGCTCTGGTGCGGTATGATGATCGTTGTTTCCTATTCTTCTATCCGGGGGCTTGTCTATGCCAGAAGGCAGAGGGGAGCTGCGCATAATATGAAATATTTTCATATCTGGGTACTGTGCTATGTGACATTAGAGTATGCTCTCTGGACTTCCGGCTGCTTCTGGCCGGGAGATTCCATTTTCAGCCCATACTGCTGGTTTGATCTTTTGCTGGCGGGCTGCCTGTTCGCTTTGCTGCCGGCAACGGGAAAGGCGGTGCAGGAATGACGTATATTGAAAATGTTTTTATCTGTATGGCATCGCCGTTACTGATTGCCGCCCTGTGCATGGGAAAACGGCAGACAAAATTTTTTCTGTTCTGCCTTGCGGGAATGGGGGCGTGTCTGCTTTCCGCTTATATCAATACCTTTTTTGCCGCGCTTTATGGTGCGGACAACCTTGCCGCCACTGCGGAGATTGCCCCGGTGGTGGAGGAAGTCATGAAGCTTCTGCCTCTGCTCTTTTATCTTCTGGTATTTGAGCCGAAAGCGGAACAGATCAGAATTACTGCTGTGATGGTCGCCCTTTCTTTTGCCACTTTTGAAAATATCTGCTATCTGATCCAAAATGGAGCCGGACATTTTTCCTTTATTTTTTTCCGGGGGATCGGAACAGGAGCGATGCATGTGATCTGCGGAGCCATTGTAGGCGGAGGTCTCGCGTATGTGTGGCAGCGGACCTGGCTGAAGATTGCCGGAACCTGCGGTCTGCTGGGAGCAGCCATCACGCTTCACGCGATTTATAATCTGCTGATCGCTTACGGCGGTGCAGTGCAGTATATTGCCTATCTTCTGCCTGTAGTGATTTTGGCAGCGGGAAAGCTGATTGCCTGCCGTCTGACACCGTAATATAACTTTATTTTGTGATTTTTGGGAGCTGTTTTTACGCAGCTCTCATTTTTTTTTGAAAAATCTACTTCCCGGGTGAGAGTTTTTCCGGATTTTTGTACCTATATAAGTGAAAGGCCTTTAAGCTGAGTTTTCAGAAAGGAGGTTTTGCGTGCATGTACGATACACAAAAGCGTGTTGCACTGGCAAAGGAGCGGATAGCGGAATCTCGCCGCCGACAGGCGCGGCGAAGCATTCGCAGTCTGTCGGCACTGTGCGCTCTGCTGTTTTTGTCTCTTCTGGGAACGGTAGGGACGGTGCAGAGCCAGCCGATGGATGCTGCGGGAATGTACGGGGCGATCCTGCTGCATGAGGGTGTGGGCGGATATGTGCTGGAAGCGGTCATTTCCTTTACCGCTGCAGTTGTGCTCACTGCTTTATATATCAAGTTCAGAAAAAGGAAACAGATACCATAGAAATGGGGGAAAATCAATGAGAAAGCCAGAAAAACAAAAGAAACAAAGAGAACGGATCTATGCGGCACTGCTCTGCATCTGTACGATGCTTTCTTTAGTTTCTGTGCCTGTATTGGCGGCAGAAATGAGAAAAGGAGCGGGCAGCCATAAACATACCCCGGAGTGTTATACGTGGATGGAAAAATGTGTCCATGAACATACGCCGGAATGTTATCCGCAGAAGGAGATAACGGGATCTGCAGCCACCTCATCTGACGCGGTGGAGTCCACCGAATGCCGCCATGTATGCAGTGAGGAAAGCGGCTGCATCACAAAAGAATTAAATTGTCAATATGACAGCGAAAGAAATCCAATAACTGCAAAAGCGCTTATGAAAAATAAAGCGATCGCCACCCGGTCCAATGCGCGGAAAGTCTCTTCTATCGATCGCGCACAGGAGATGATCAATGCTTTGCCGGACGTAACGGATATCAATAACGATAACATCGAGGAGGTAAGGCTTCAGTTTAAGGCTGTTGAGGACGCAATGATACAGCTTTCCGTTGAGGACTCGGTCATACTTGATATCGCACGCTATCTGAAGGTTGCCGCGGTGCTGTATGGACCGTTTCCTGACATCCAGAATCCTATCATAGGCACAAATATTAAATGGACGATCAGCAGAGACAATAAGACCATTACGATATCCGGTAAAGGGGAAATGCCTGATTTTGATAAAAATAGTTCCGATAAAAGGTGTCCCTGGGAGGACAAAAAGTCTAAGATTGACAAGGTGGTCATAGAGGAAGGAGTGACAACGATTGGAAGACATGCATTTAGTGGATGCACAAGACTCAGTGAGGTGCAAATTCCAAAAACAGTCAAAACAATAGAGACTGCCGCTTTTCAGGACTGTAACACCCTCAGGCAGATTGATATTCCAAATAGTGTCAAAAAGGTGATGCCCTTCGCGTTTCATAAATGCCCGCAACTTGGGCAAGTTCACACCCATTGGAAAGATCCGGAAGAAGCAGTCTTGTCATTTGCATTTTATCTGCCCAATGAATCATGGCCGGAGAATCTGACGATATATGTTCCAGACGCGTATAAAGACAAATTTGAAGCTGCATGGGAAAAATGGAAGGTAAAGGGCGAAACTTACACGGTCTCTTTTGATGGAGACGGAGCACCGGGGTATATGGAGTCAGTGGAAGGCATATCCGGGGATTACGTTCTTCCGGAGTCTGGTTTTACATATCAATCAGCGATCCTTGATTACTGGGCGCTGGATAATCCTGAGGGAGAGAAAGCGGGCTGCCCGGGAGAGACCTTTCATGTTACGGAGAATGTGGTGCTTTATGCCAGCTGGAGACTTGTGATCGTGATACCGGAGATTCACGCATGGGGCGAATGGCAGAGCGATGCCGACAAACATTGGAAGAAATGCTCAAACTGTAATGTCATCGGTGAAGAATCAACACATAAGTGGGATAGCGGCGAAGTGACAATACAGCCTACCTGTACAACCGCAGGTCAGAAAACCTATACCTGCACAGTCTGCTCCGCAACAAAATCAGAAACGATGGATGCGCTGAGTCATGATTTCAGTGTGCAGCAGCATAATGAAATCCGGCACTGGAAGAAATGTTCCCGCTGTGAGGCAGAGGATATCAGGGAAGATCACTCCGGCGGAACAGCCACCTGCAAAGACCAGGCGGTGTGTTCTGTCTGCGGCGCGGCTTATGGGGAGCTGAATCCAGATCACCACACGGGCGGCACCGAGGTGCGCGGCAGAGTTGAGGCCACTGCCAGCGCGGATGGCTATACGGGGGACACCTATTGTAAGGGCTGTGGTATCAGAATTGCGGCAGGACAGGTGGTACCGAAGGATCCGGCGTCCCCGACGACCCCGACAACCCCGACGACACCGACGACCCCGACGACACCGACGACCCCGACGACACCGACGACACCGACGACACCGACAATCCCGACGATTCCAACGACCCCGACGCCCCCGAAAAAGGACAGCAGCAGTTCCGGCAGCAGCGGCGATACCACCAGCTATACTCTGAACCTTCATGCGAACGGTGGCGGCGGCATAAGTACAATCGGGGGAACCTACGGTAAGACAGTCAGCCTTTCCGATCATATTCCGACCCGTGAGGGCTATGATTTTACCGGCTGGTATTCCGATCAGGAATTGACACAGAGGATCACAGAACTCAGGATGATCGGAAACAGGACGGTTTACGCCGGGTGGATAAAGAGCGATCCAAACGCAGGGGCGAATCCATTTACGGATGTGTATGGAAATGATCAGTTTTATAAGGATGTGATATTTGTCTATGAAAAGGGATTGATGTCAGGCACCAGTGCGGTGACATTTGCGCCGAACACCAATATCACCCGTGCTCAGATCGCGGTGATTTTCTACCGTATGGCGGGCAGCCCTGCTGTTGAGGGAAAGAACCGCTTTACCGATGTGGAGTACGGTCCCGGTACCGTAGGGTTTTACGATGCGGTAACATGGGCACAGCAAAACGGCATTATGGGAGACCTTGACGGCAAGAAATTTGGTCCGGATGATCCTGTTACGCGCGAACAGCTTGCATCGATCTTTTATCGCTACGCACAGCTCAGGGGTTATGATACCACACAGAGTGGCATGGCAGACGGCATCGATCTTCCTGATCTGAAGGGCACTATTACCCGCGCTGAGACTGCGGAGATGCTCCACCAATTTGTAGAAAAACAGGGACTGAAACCTGTTGCTGCGTCGACAGGCGCGACAGAATGGGTGAAGAGGACAGGCGGCTGATGACTTGTTTGTCCGGGTCAAAAATGAATAAAAGACCTTTTGACATCGTTGGTTATTTTGTGTCAAAAGGTCTTTTTACTATTTACAAAATCTATGTAGTTCATGCTGGACGTCAGTCGTAGAATGTACATTCTTGGGCAGAATGGAATTTCTGGAAACAGTCCTAAAAAGAGATGAATGAGCAGGGATTTATTTTATCTGCGTGAAGACAGAATATCCACACCCCACACAAGCAGAATCAGTCCCAAAAGGATCGCACCGGCCTTATTCCAGTCGTACTGGTTCATCGCGAAGATCAACGGTGCGCCGATCCCGCCTGCGCCCACGAGTCCGAGAACAGACGCCTCACGGATATTGACGTCAAAGCGGTATAGGACGGCGGAGCAGAACGCCGGGGCGATCTGTGGGAGAACGCTGTGGCAGATGGCTGGAACCGGGTGGACACCCATGGCGAGGAGCGCCCGGTACGGGCCGGGATCGATGGCCTCCAGACATTCAGTGAAGCGCTTTGTGAGAAGTCCGATGCTGCAGACTGCTAACGTCAGGACACCTGTGAAGGCGCCGGGACCGGAGACCCGGATAAAGATCAGACCATAGATCAGAAACGGGATCGACCGGATCGCCATGATAATCAGGTTAAAGAAAAAAGCGGCCGGTGCCGGGACAAAGCGTCTTGTGTTGAGAAAGGCGAGAGGTGCGGCAAGAAAAGCACCGATGGCTGTTCCGACAATGGCAATGCAGATGGTTTCAAGGAGAAGGTAGACAAGCCCGTCTTTCTCTGCGGAGAAAAAGAAGGTCCAGTCCGGATGTGTGAGTCCGGCTGCCATACTTTTTAACGCCGCGGCACTTGTTCTTGAAAAATCCGGCGGAGTCTGTGTCGCGAGGCAGAAGAGGAAGAGCACTGCAAAACCGAAAAGGATCATCCGTCCAGAGATACGGGGCTTTTTAGACAGGTCCTTGCTGCCTGAAAAAAGTTCTGTGATCTGTCCGCTGTGGATCATTGACGTAAAATACCGGTTCGCGGACTCGATCACACAGACGGTGAGAAAGAGCAGCAGCAGGATCGTTCCGACCTTGTGGAACTCCCGCCAGGAGATCTTTTCATTTAAAATCAGACCGATTCCGCCTGCCCCAACGTATCCGAGGATAGAGCTGTGCCGCACATTCGTCTCAAAGAGGTACAGGGCGTTTGTCAGAAACGCGGGCAAAATCTCCGGCAGGACGGCATGGATAAATGCCGGGAAACGGGAGCAGCCCATAGAGATAAGGGCCTGATAGGGGGCTGTGTCCGTATGTTCCGCATCCTCGTAGGTGAGCTTTGTCATGATCGCAAAGGTGTAGAGCGTGATGGCGAAGGTTCCCGCAAAGGTTCCGAGTCCGAAGAGAAAGGTCGCGGCGAGCGCCAGGATCAGCGCCGGAAAAGACCGGAGTATCTGGATCAGGAGACGCAGCAAACGCCTTGCCCAGGACGGAAAATGCAGGGACACAGCGCCGAAAGGGGAAACGATCAGTGCCAGAGCGGATCCTGTCACGGTGCCTGTCACAGACATCTGGACTGTGTAAAAGAGAGGCAGCAGGATCTTCGGAAAATAGGAGAAATCCGGCCGCATCATGTCGGCCGCCAGATCTGAAAGATGGGAGCTCCTTGAAATAAAAAGAGCCGGATCACATCCGGTGAAGGACGCGGCGGCGTAAAAGCAGAGAAGGAAGAGGATCCAGCCGGCAGGTTTTATATATTTTTTTCGATTTCTGTACATGGATTGCTTCCTCCTCTGAAATGCTTCTCTGCAAGGATCCGTTGGGGTGGATAAATGCATAAATAGCAGAGTTCTTTTATTTGGGTTCATATTCATCACCTAAGATAGGTGGGAGTCTTCGAGACTGAGATAAATGTTTCTCAAGATTTCCTCATTCATTTCCGATGGCGTTCCATCAAAAACCACATTTCCATCCTTCAGTCCGATGATCCGGTCGGAAAACTCCTGAGAAAATTCAAGGTTATGGCTGTTCATAAGAATCGTGACGCCATCCTTTTCCTGAATCTCCTTTAAAAGTGTCAGGATCTGTCGCCCGGTGACCGGATCCAAGGAGGCGGCGGGCTCATCAGCCAGCAGGATTTTTGGATGACGCATGAGGGCTCTCGCGATGGCGGCGCGCTGTTTCTGACCACCGGAGAGATTTTTTACCGGTTCTTCTGCTTTTTCCAAGAGTCCCACGCGGTCAAGAAATTTCAGTGCTTCCGCCCGGCGCTTTTTTCCGTAGATTCCGAACACAGCGGGGAAAAATCCCATATCCGGCAGACAGGCAGTGAGCACATTTGCAAGGCAGGTGGAATTTTCCACGAGACAGAAATCCTGATAGATGGTGCCGATGGATCTCTTTACATTCTTCCTGGCGGTTCCGGACATGGACGATATGTCGCTGCCATCAAAAAGGACAGCCCCGTCCCCCGGCGTCTCCATGCCGTTTAAGATCCGGAACAGGGTGGTTTTTCCAGCTCCGGACGGACCGATCACGGAGACGAACTCGCCCTGAGGGATGGTAAAGGTTACATGGTCCAGGGCGCGTGTCCCGTTTTTAAATTGTTTTCCAATGTTCTGAAGAACGATTTCCATGAAGATACCTGCCTTACAAATAATGAATCAGTAAAAACTGGAACCTGTTTAGTTCATAGACTTTAACATTTCCTGTGCGGCGCGTTCCCCGTCATAGTTCGCGTCATCGCCCCACTCGTAGCCGACCTGACTGAAAACTTTGATGATGTCTTTGCCTTCATCAGTTCCTGCAATCTCGATGAAGGAATCACCGAGAGCCTGACGGAAGTCAGCGTCCTGCATAAGGTCGGAAGTTTTGCTGTATGCGATCATATCGTTGTAGATTCCCTCTGTGACGCCGATGATGCCTGTCTGCTTTACCATATCATCAGTGCCGCCGAATTTCTCTTTCCAGTCCGGCGCATATTTTGTGCGGATATGGCCGTAGGAGACCATGAGGTCTGCCTGTCCGGAGGCGAGGCGGGCAAGGGATGTGGTGTAGGAATCAGACTGGACCGCATTCGCAAGGTCAGCGATGGTCTTTCCGTAGCGCTCGTTTAACCATAAGGACGGATAAATGTAGCCGGACGCGGAGGTTGGTCCCATGACTGCCCAGGTGGCGCTGTTTAAGTCATCCCAGGTAAGTTCCTCGCCGTTGTTGACCTTTGCTAAGAGCTCCTGACCTTTTTCACTCGGTCCCGCGAGAATAATGGAGCGGTAATATGTGCTCATTTTGTCTGTGTTTTCCTCGATGGTGCCGTCGTTCCATTCCTTCGGATCTTCGGAGTCCTTGTTGATGGCGTAGCGGAGAGCCGTGAGGAGAACGTCGCAGTCATCGGAGAACAGGACATAGTTTCCTCCGGAGATAAATCCGATATCAGCGCTTCCTGCGCTCAGTGCCTCACCGACAGCAGTGTAGCTTGTTCCGACGGTCATGTCGATGTCTTTGACATCGTAGCCTTTTTCAAGCAGTGTTTCTTTTAAAAGGTTTTCTAACGGCTCTGTTGCTGTCGTGATCGTATCTGCGTCCGCATACGGGGAGAAAGCGATCTTTAAGGAATCGATGGATTTTGTCTCTGCGGAAGCGGCTGCTTCAGAAGTGCTTTCCGCAGAAGCGGCAGCTGCGGTCTCCCCTGTGGAAGCAGCCGGTGCGTCCGTTTTGGAAGAACATCCTGCAGTGAGTCCGAGGCAGAGTGCCAGGGAGAGAGCCGGTACAACAAATTTTCTCATAATATAATACCTCCATAGCCCGTCAGGGCAGAATATATTTTCTGCTGAAAGAATGGGACACCGGGAAATACGGTGAAATAGTTTCAATATCCGCTAATGGTCAGGACACTGTGAGAGCGTGATCGTTCCGAATAAGAAATAGAACGCGTTCAGCTGCCATGAATCCGGAAGAAACAGGCGGATAAAGAAAAAGGCATGCTTTCTGCAGCATGCCGTAAAAATGACTTTCAGGCAGAATGCTGACAAGCCGCGGACATGGATCCGCGGCATGGGACGGTCGATCCTTTCTGGGATCCTCTCAGCCCGGAACACGGACTCCCTCGCAATCTGGTCTTCGTCATCAAGTAATTGAATTGACCGCAGCATCAGGGCGCTCCCCCTCATACTGCATTCCGTTAACCGATTTGGATTGTAGCACAGGAGATGGAAAAAGGCAAGAGAGGAAATTTCTGAAAGGCCGCCGGGAAAAAGCGATGGGCGGGGAACACAAGGCTGTAAGCAGGCTGCACGGAATACATGAAAAATATCGATGGATCCATGCAAAGTCCGCAGTCTTGAAATCATGTACGAAACCGGGTGCAAACTTGACTTTTCCGCTCGGAAAGTATATAGTAAATCTTGTCAGAAAAAAGAAAATAAACAGACCGGGGAGCCTGACGGATCAGGCTGAGAGTTGGCTGTATCGCCAAGACCCGTATACCTGATTTGGATCATGCCAACGTAGGAAGCTGCTGAAGAGAAAGAGTAGAAGTGGAGATACCTGCGGGTGTCTCCTTTTTTTACGCGAACAACGAGCCAAAGTCCGCGCTTGCGCGAGACCTTGGCGACTGTCGCGATAACAAGGGGAAACTCGCAGCGGCCGCGCGAGGAGCGGGAATGTGCGAGGCGCGTTTCATGTATTGTAGGAGGTAGAAGATATGAACTGCAGACCGGAAGATATGCTGCTCTACGCGGTGACAGACCGCGCGTGGTTAAATGGCGAGACTCTGGAGAGCCAGGTGGAAAAGGCTTTAAAGGGAGGAGCAACATTCGTTCAGCTGAGGGAAAAAGAGCTGGATGAGGAGATGTTTTTAGAAGAGGCGAAGAAGATCAAAAAGCTCTGTGCCGAATATCATGTTCCCTTTGTGATCAACGACAACGTGGATATCGCTCTTAAGATAGACGCGGACGGCGTTCATGTGGGACAGAGCGATATGGAAGCGGGAAAAGTGAGAGAAAAGCTGGGACCGGATAAGATCATCGGTGTTTCCTGTAAGAATGTGGAGCAGGCACTTCTCGCGAAAAAGCACGGGGCAGATTACCTCGGCGTCGGAGCGATGTATCCGACAGGAACAAAAAAGGACGCCACAGCGGTGACACCGGAGGCGCTTTCGGCGATCTGTCAGGCGGTGGATATCCCGGTAGTCGCCATCGGCGGGATCAATAAGGACCGCCTGGAGCCCCTTAAGGGAACCGGTGTGGATGGCGTCGCAGTCGTCAGCGCGATCTTTGCGGCAGAGGATATTGAGAAGGCGACGAGGGAACTGAAAGAGGCGGTAAGAGAAATCTTATAAGACTTAAAAGAGTTGTAACTATTCAGTACCTTCATAGTTACGTGCAAAAATCCATTCCAGATCAGCTTTGCTGATGGGATTTTTGCCTTCCAGACTATGTTTTCTTACGGTCAGCGCAGCAAGTGCGCAGACCTACTGAACAGTTACAATAATTTCAAAAAATATAATTTTTTAAACACTACATTCAAACAAGCCAATAAGCCAGAAGAAAAATACTACCTGCCTGAAAATATGAATTCTAAATTCACAGAGCAGCAATTTTCCCTCTGGGTTTTGGAATAGATCAAGCGGAAAACATTTCCGCGGCGGCACATTGGGGGCACCACCTTGCGTCGCCTAATAAAAAGTTATTGATGCCTGAAAGGAGTTTTTATGATGAAGACAGCATTAACGATCGCTGGAAGCGATTCCAGCGGAGGCGCCGGCATCCAGGCCGATTTAAAGACGATGATCGCAAACGGAGTATACGGAATGAGCGCGATCACAGCACTGACGGCCCAGAACACGACCGGCGTCCAGGGGATTTTCGAGGTAACACCGGAATTCCTGGAACAGGAGATCGACAGCGTATTTACGGACATCCGTCCGGATGCGGTAAAGATCGGAATGGTTTCTTCTGCGGGACTGATCAAGTCCATCGCAAAGAAGCTTCATGAACACAAAGCAGAAAATATCGTTGTGGACCCGGTCATGGTGGCGACAAGCGGATCAAAGCTGATCAGCGACGATGCCATCGGCACATTAAAAGAAGTTGAATGATGCCAATGACCTGTTATACCGCGACGGCAGCTACCGCTGGTTCAACGGTAAGCGTATCGACAACCCGAACACCCACGGAACCGGCTGCACCTTATCGAGCGCCATCGCCTCCAATCTGGCGAAAGGTTATGACCTCGATACGGCGGTGGAACGTGCGAAGGCTTACATCTCCGGAGCGCTGGCAGCCATGCTGGACCTCGGACATGGATCCGGACCGATGGATCACGGATTTGATTTTCGCGGAAAAGGATTTGCGGAGGAACAGGCATGACGATGACAGAACGCCTTTTAGAGGCAACAAAGGAGATCTGGGACGGCTATAACGAAACGCCTTTTGTAAAGGGAATCGCGGACGGCAGTCTGGATCATGAAAAATTTAAATATTATATGATACAGGATTATCTGTATCTTCTTGACTATACAAAGGTATTTTCCATCGGCACGGCGAAGGCGAAAAACCTCGACGCTATGCGCCTGTTCGCGGGTTATATCCATTCGATCCTGGACGGTGAGATGGATATCCACCGCGCATACATGACGAGACTTGGAATCGCGAAGGAGGAGGCGGAGCAGACACCGGTCGCTCTTGATAATCTGTCCTATACCTCTTATATGCTTCGTGTCGCTTACGAGGAAGGAGAGGCGGAGGTCATGGCGGCGATCCTTTCCTGCGCGTTGAGCTATGAGTTTATCGCGAAGAAGATCCTTGCGGAGTATCCGGCTGCAGATAAGCATGAGTTCTATGGGGAATGGGTCAGCGGATATGCGTCCGATTCCTACCACGAGGACAATGAGGTGCTGGCAGACCTGATGAACCGCCTGACGGAGGACTATTCCGAGAAGCGGAAACAGCATCTCGTGGACATCTTTACAGCATGCTCCCGCTACGAGGCGGCATTCTGGGATATGGCATGGGAAATGAGGCAGTAGGATGCTGAAATTTGACAATGTAAGCTTTCAATATGATGTGGAAGATTTCTCCATCATTGACCACCTTTCCTTCGATGTACAGGACGGGGAATTCGTGTCCGTCATCGGCGCTTCCGGCTGTGGTAAGAGTACGATTTTCCGGCTTGTGAACAAGCTTCTTCTGCCGGCTTCCGGCGAGATCCTGGTGGACGGAGAGTCCATTGAGAAGAAGAGAAACTACTGTGGATACATGCCGCAGCAGGATCTTTTATTTCCATGGCGGACCGTGAGGGAGAATCTCCTGCTGCCGATGGAGATCCGGGGCGGATATTCGAAAACGGAGATGAGAGAAAAAGCGGACGCGGCGCTGGAATCGGTTGGTCTTAAGGACTGGGGTGACAAGATGCCGAAGGAGCTTTCCGGCGGCATGCGCCAGAGAGCGGCGTTTGCGAGAACGGTGCTCACGGGTTCCGACCTTCTGCTTCTCGATGAGCCATTTTCAGCCCTCGATTACCTGACAAGGATCTCCATGCGGGAATGGCTTTTAGAGCAGTGGGAGAGGGAGAAAAAGACAGTCCTTTTTATCACGCACGATGTGGAGGAAGCGGTCTTTTTGTCCAGCCGGATCCTGGTTGTAGAGGAATCACCGATCACCCATCTGCGGTCCATTGATGTTCCGGCAGAATATCCGAGATCCAGGGACGAGCTTCGGAAACCGGAGATCCTGTCCCTGAAGGAGGAGCTGATCGGTATGTTGAGGAAGGAGACGTCATGAGTAAGAAGATGAAGAAGGATCATGCGCGGGTTCCTTCCGGGGCTTCGCACGGACAGACCCATAATTTTTTGAGTACGAATCTTCCGGCGGCGATTCTGGTGGCAGCTCTGCTGATCTTCTGGCAGGCGGCGGCTATGGGGATCGACGCGGCGTATATCCTGCCGTCACCGACCCAGGTGGTGGTACGGCTCTGGGAACTTAGAGGTCCGTTATTTAAGGCACACCTTCCGGCAACGATGTCGGTGGTGGGGATCGGACTTCTGATCTCCATTATTCTTGGCCTTGGTCTGGCCGTTCTGATGGATGCCAGCGAGACAGCGGAAAAGGCACTTTATCCGCTTATCATCGCGTCCCAGACGATCCCGACGACAGCTCTGGCACCGCTTTTTGTGCTCTGGTTCGGATATACGATCTGGAGCAAGGTGCTTGTGACGGTGCTGATCACATTTTTCCCGATCACGATCACGGTATTCGACGGATTTAAGTCGGTGAAGACGGAGATGGAAGAGCTCTTGTTTACCTTTGGTGCGGATAAACGCCAGATTTTTATGAAGTTAAAGGTTCCGGCTGTCCTGCCCTGCTTTTTCTCGGCGATCAAGATGGCAGTCCCGTTATCGATCATCGGAGCGGCCATCGGTGAATGGCTGGGAGCTCAGAGCGGACTTGGATATTTCAGCAGGAGAATGATGACACAGCTTGATGGAGCCGGAGTGTTCGCACCGATTTTATTGTTATCGGTGGCAGCGATGGCGGCTGTCTGGGTGGTCACACTGCTTGAAAAACGGATTATTCACTGGAGGAATGAGTAGAAAATGACAGAAGTTGTCTTTCGGTCTGGAAAGCGGAAGTTCAAGCTTCTGGCAGAATTTTGCGATTATATGGAAATGAGTTGGGCAGAATCAGTATCTATGGAATGCATAACATGAAATTCTGTCTGACCAGTGAAAGAGCTGGACAAATTGTTTTGATAACGAAAGGAAATGACATGAAAAAAGGAATGAGAATCGCTGCAGCGGTGATGGCTGCGGCTTTCAGTATGACAGTACTTGCAGGATGCGGTAAGAGCGAGACAAAGACAGCGGAGACGACGGCAGCGGCTTCAGCGGACAACAGCAGCGCGGCAGAGACAGCGGCTGCTTCTGATGAGAAAAAGGATCTCCGTGAGGTCAACGTGGTATTGGACTGGTATCCGAACGCGATCCACACCTTTATTTATACCGCCATCGAGCGCGGATATTATGCGGAAGAGGGACTTGATGTGAAGGTCCGCTTCCCAGCAAACGCGAATGATGCTCTGGCTCTTGTCGCTGCCGGCAAGGCGGAGATCGGAATGTATTATCAGCAGGATGTGATCCAGGCGGTTGCAAATCAGGGAACGAAGATCAAGTCCATCGGCGCGATCGTGCAGTCTCCGTTAAGCATTGTACTTTCTTTAAAGGATAAGAACATTACAAGCCCGTCCGATCTTGTCGGAAAGACAGTTGGATACGGCGGAACAGCTCTCAGTGAGTCCATTGTGAAGACCATGATGGAGTATGTGGGCGCGGATGCGTCAGATGTAAATCTGATCGATGTTGGATTTGACCTGATGAGCTCTATGACTACCGGCAATGTGGATGCCACCATCGGCTGTCTTGTGAACCATGAGGTTCCGCAGCTGGAGGAAGAGGGCTTTGATGTCAATTATTTCATGGCAAACGGATATGGCATTCCGAATTATTATGAGGAAGTGTTCCTCGCAAATAATGAGATGATCGAGAGTGAGCCGGAGGTCTTAAAGGGCTTTTTACGTGCATCTGCAAAGGGCTTTGAGGACTTTAAGAAGGATCCGGACGGCTGCCTCGCGATCCTCATGAACAACCAGAATGAGGAGAATTTCCCGCTGACACAGAGCGTTGAGGAGAAATCCTGTGAGACTCTGCTGCCGCTTATGGAGACGGAGGATGTTCCGTTCCTGACACAGACGGAGGAGTGCTGGCAGGAGAACATCGAATGGATGCTTGAGAGTGGACTGATCGATCAGAAGGTTGAGGTTTCTGATGTGATGGTGGACCTCGGGGAGTAGGTTCCTTGGGGAAATCTTATAGGAATTGAGAAATACCGGGATGGCAGGGAGACTGCTGTTCCGGTATTTTTATGGTCTGAGTCAGGAAAAGAGAGAGTGGGTCAACTTGGCGGAAGTACGCGCAGGTCAGCTTCCGGCTCCTGGTGCTGTCGATTTCCAGGCGGTTCCTCTATGCTTGCAGAAAAATGCTAAGGGCGGAGAAAATGGGACGCAACTCGCTTCGCTCAGACAAGCGCCCCATTTCCTCCAACGCATTTTCCTGCGAGCCAAGAGGAAGCCAGGCCTGTAAATCAGGCACCCGGTTCCGGAGGCTGACCTGCGCTGGGGATTGAAAATCAGGCATCCGCGTCCAGCGGCAGTCTTGTGCTGGATATTGACGAGATTGAATGGGAGGAAGGTTATGGCGGAACAGATAAAGAAGGAGAGGGCAAGGCGGCTGTTTTTGATCGCTTTCGTACTGTTTACGTTTGCGAACGGATTTGGCGGCAGTATTATCTCGAACTATTTTAAGGGCGTGTATCAGGTGGACTCGGTGCAGAGAGGGCTTTTGGAGATCCCGAGGGAGCTGCCGGGAGTTGTGGGAGTGTTTGTGATCACGGCGCTGTCGGGATGTGGAAATCTGACGTTAGCGATGATCAGTTTCTGCCTGTATGCGGTGGGAATGTTTGTCCTTGGTCTTTTATCTCCGGGATATCTCTTAATGCAGCTGTTTGTGTTTACCTATTCTCTCGGGGATCATATTGTCATGCCGGTCCGGGATGCGATCGCGATGGATCTCGCGGATGAGGGGAAGACGGGAACGTTTCTCGGAAAATACCGGGGATATGCGACGATGGGGTCCATGGCGGCATCATTGCTTGTATTTATCGGGTTCCGGTACGGGGCGTTCTGGTTCCGGGCGGACAGATCGATCGTTCCGTCGTTCTGCGTGTCACTTGTAGTCGTTGCGGCGGCGTTATTCTTCCTGTGGAGACTGAGAAGAGAGGTTCCGGCCCTTGATGTGCGAAAGCATGATGAGAAGAAAAAAGGACTGCCGCTTAAGAAGAAATACATTTCTTATTATATCGTTACGGGAGTTTATGGTTTCCAGAAACGGATGCGTCTGGTGTTTGCACCGTGGATCATTATCGAGCTCCTTGCGATGGGGGCAGATACGGTGGCGCTTCTTGGAATCGCGGCGCATTTTGGCAGCAGTATGATTGCTCCGCAGATCGGAAAATTTCTTGACCGGTATGGTGTGAAAAAGGGACTTGTTCTGGAGAGTGTGACGATCGGGGCGATCTTTCTGTATGCGGCCTGGGCAGTCCATGGGATCACGTCAGGTGCGTTTACGGGGAGAGTGGAGCAGATCTTTGCGTTCACGGCATATATTTTTATTATGATCGCAGATCATTTTAACGCGGTTCATGTGATGTTAATGAAAAAACTCAGCGACTCTCCGGCGGACGTGATGGAGAACCTGTCCTTCGGCCTGAGTGTGGATCATGTGCTGGCAGTGACGGTCTCCGGGCTTTTAGGCGCTGTCTGGAAGTTTGTCGGTCCGGAGTGGGTGTTTGTATTGGGAGCAGCGGTCTGCCTGGTGCATTTCGGGGTGGCTGTGTGGCTTGGAAAGAGAGCAAATTAGATTTCCATTTTTGCAAAGAAGTTTTGGGAGAACGTGGTATGATAGATTCAGAAACTTGGAAATCATGTGACAGGTAAAGAAACTGCGGAATGACTGCTGCAGAGGATATATTTGGGAGGAACGAGGATATGATCTTTGTATCACACTATGATTCACCGCTTGGAATGATCTATATGGCGGCGGATGATGACGTATTAAAAGGAGTCTGGTTTGAGGGGCAGAAGTACTTTGCTTCTGGATTGGATAAGAAAGAGACGGAAGATAAGGAGACGCCTGTTTTGAAGCAGACGAAAGAGTGGCTGGATCTTTATTTTGTCGGGAAAGAACCGGAGTTTCTTCCGCCGCTGGCGCCGGAGGGCTCAGAGTTCCAGAAAAAGGTATGGAAGATCCTGCTTATGATCCCGTATGGAAAGACCATGACATACGGGGAGATCGGCAGGAAAGTCGCTGAGATGTCGGGGAAAAAGACCATGTCTGCCCAGGCTGTTGGGGGCGCGGTCGGTCATAATCCAATCTCGATCCTGATTCCGTGCCATCGGGTGGTCGGAACGAACGGCAGCCTCACTGGGTATGCGGGCGGAATCGAGAAGAAGATCGGGCTGCTGAAACTGGAACGGACGGATATGTCTGGGATGTTTGTGCCGAAGAAAGGGACGGCGCTGTAGCGGGAAAATATGAATAAACAGCAGGGCTGTCGTTGCGGCAATTTTTTGCGGAACGACAGCTTTATCTATTGTAAAGATGGATAGCGATTGCTTTCATAATAAATTTCTGATAAAGTGTAATTAGCTATAAAGCAACGGAAGGAGCTGATATCATGGATGAATTTTTAAAACTGCCGGTTGGCATCGATAATTTTGAAAAGATCCGTCGAAATGGATTCTACTATGTCGATAAGACGAGCCTGATCGAGCAGCTCTTTTCGAATTGGGGGGAAGTCAATTTATTCACCCGTCCTCGCCGTTTTGGAAAAACACTTAATATGAGTATGCTAAAGTACTTTTTTGAAATCGGGACGGACCGGTCGCTTTTTGATGGACTCCATATTTCATCAAATGAAAAGATATGTTCTGAACATATGGGAAAATATCCGGTGATCTTTCTTTCATTAAAAAATGCAGAGGGATTGAATTTTGATACAGCGAAATATCAGATGGTCGAACTCATTGCGAGGGAGGCAGAGCGGTTTCCTTTTTTGGCAAAGGACACAAATTTATCGGACCGTGACAGGGAAAAGTACAGAGTGTTGACAGCATTTGCAGATGGACATTATCAGATGAGTGATGATGTACTGTACGGCTCTCTGCAGACGTTTTCCGAACTTCTGTATAAGCATTTTAATCAGAAGACGGTTATTCTGATCGATGAATATGATGTACCGCTTGATAAGGCCTTTCAGCATGGTTATTATCGGGAGATGGTCGCTCTGATCCGGGCGATGTTCGGAAGGGCACTGAAAACAAATGAGGCTTTAGCCTTTGCAGTATTGACTGGATGTCTCAGGGTTTCTAAAGAGAGTATTTTTACGGGATTAAATAATTTTAAGATCCTGTCGATTACGGATTCGCGGTTTGATGAACAGTTTGGTTTTACAGATAAAGAAGTACAGAAACTTCTCGCGGATTATCACCTGGAAGCGAGATTTTCGGAAACGAAGGAATGGTACGACGGTTATCGTTTTGGCAATGTTGACGTGTACTGTCCGTGGGATGTCATTAATCATATCGACCGAATCAAGGACGATCCGAATGCAAGACCAGAAGCATACTGGATCAATACCAGCGGGAATGACCTTGTAAAGCGCTTTGTGGATAAGGCAAACAGAACGACCCGGAATGAGATCGAACAGTTGATTGTCGGGAATGCAATTGAGAAGACGCTCCGTCTTGATCTCACATATGATGAGATCGATAACAGCATCGAAAATCTCTGGAGTGTTCTATTTACCACTGGATATCTCACACAGACGGGAATGACAGAGGATGGCGCGTACAGGCTCGTGATTCCAAACCGGGAGATTTGTGAAGTGTTTAAATTGCAGATCCAGGAGTGGTTTAAAAAGTCGATCTTCAGCAATACGGAGCAGTTAACTGCTTTCTGGAAAGCTTTTGAAGAGGGAAATACGGACGGAGTTGAGATGTACCTTAATCGGATCATGAGCAATTCCATCAGTGTTTTTGATATAAAAACGGGAGAAGGGAAAAAAGAAATCTCGTATCATAACCTTCTTGTTGGTATTTTGACGGGAAATGCAGACTGGCTTGTAAAATCTAATGTCGAGGCAGGAGAGGGATTTGCGGATATTATCGTAGAAACGGAAGATCCGAATGCAGGCATTATTGTGGAACTGAAATATACGAAGAATTACGATGAGATGGAGCAGGCCTGCAAGGCGGCGTTGGATCAGATCAATGACCGGCGTTATCAGGAATATCTTTTAAATGATGGGCGAAAGGATATCACTCTTTACGGAATTGCCTTCTGTAAGAAACGTTGTAAAGCGATGGCTTCCGGAAACTTATAATTGATTGGTATTAATGATGGATGGGTGTAGTGTAGAAAAACGAATTTTTTGCATTACACCTGTTTTTTATGATATTATGGTAGCTGAAGAATTTAGATTTCGTTGAGGTGCGACATGAAGATACAGAAAAAATGGCTCTATATACTGCTGGCTGCAGCAGGTGTGTTCGGTGTGGTCACAATTCTCTTTTTTTCAGGTGAAAAATGGCTGCGTGATGGCTGGTATTATATCCCTGACAGGGCGATCGCCATTGCACTTGGGCTCTGCGTGTTCTGGCAGATCGTGCTGACAGCGGGGACATTTTTTTTGCTGGCGTGGAACAGAAAGAAATTCGACGGCTGGATGAGAAGGATTATCAGGATACCGGTGATCGTGGCGGCGGTTTTTCTGTTCCTGTTTTTTGCATGGAACTGGTTTCTTTACAGTCTTGGATTTGAGCAGAAAGTGG
>PPYE01275528.1_pt1 | contig 22953 bp, 26 predicted proteins | sample 1559881 | NCBI WGS metagenome assembly PPYE01 (sample SAMN08240022, study PRJNA423297) | Human gut metagenome, whole genome shotgun sequencing project.
TGATTTGATTAATCAAAAAAAATCTCCGATTCAAGATGATTATATTGAAAAATATCTTGCTGAAAAAGAACTGAATTTAGCAGCAACATTAGATGCAGAAGCTGCCTATACAGATGCAGATTTTGTAGTCATTGCAGCTCCAACAAATGTCTACTCAACAAACCGTATTGACGTAGTAACGTCGAAAAGAACCTGTTTTGCACACTATATAGGGTACTGAAATTGGTTATATTTTACAACTGTATGAACTGAAAACAACAAAAATCTATACAGAATGCTGAACTTTTGACCCATGTGGCACAAAATCGGCACAACTTTTTCAGATGTTATGAGAAAATGGCGAAAAGCAGGTGAAAATAACAAAAATCCATGAGCTTATCATTAACGTCTGAAACTGCTGTTGAGTACACTATCTGACCCGCTAATGACACCAACATCATAACGGTTTGTTGAGTCATGAAACTTACGAAAAAACAGATGATTTCTACTTCATAAAACAGCTGTTGAGTAGAGCATGGATGGAGATGATAAATACATGTTTTGTGCGGTGAGAGTGAATGATTTGTTCATAACGAATAATAAATAGTGAGAATTGGATTGAATGATATGTGCGGTTTTAACAAAACTCATGCACCGACAGGGTTCGATTCAACAATCCAACACTTAGAAAAAACGTTATTGCAGGATATACGGGGTTCGACTGTATAAATCAACACTTCGGTTATAGAGGAATAGAGACGAGTGTACTCAACGGATGTTTTATGGAGTAGAAAATGAGCCTGAAATGACGGAAATATGATTGCTGGGGTAATTGGATACGACAGCATAAGAAAACACTTAGCCGCGTGTGGTTATCACACAGTGGAAATTAGAGAGAAATACTATCTGTGAAGAGCAGATGTGTACATAGATTAGGAAGTTAACAAAAATGGAGGAATACATATGAGCACAGTTACTTTAGATAATAAAACGATTTTAGTCACAGGTGCAGCAGGCTTCATAGGCTCAAATCTTGTGAAACGAATTTATCAGGAGGCTCCTTCTGCTACGGTTATCGGCATCGACAACATGAATGCTTACTACGACGTGGCACTCAAAGAGTTCCGCCTGAACGAGCTGGCCAAGTATCCCACATTTATCTTTGTCAAAGGCAACATCGCCGACAAGGGGCTGGTCACAGAGCTGTTCGAGAAGTACAAGCCGTCTGTGGTCGTCAACCTTGCTGCACAGGCTGGTGTGCGTTACTCCATCACCAACCCGGATGCTTATGTGGAATCTAACTTGGTCGGCTTTTTCAATATCCTTGAAGCATGCCGCCATAACCCTGTAGAGCATTTGGTGTATGCTTCTTCTTCCTCCGTCTACGGTTCCAACAAGAAGGTTCCGTACAGCACGGATGACAAGGTTGATAACCCTGTGTCTTTGTATGCAGCCACTAAGAAATCTAATGAGCTGATGGCACATGCCTACTCGAAGCTCTATAACATTCCGTCCACTGGACTGCGCTTCTTCACCGTGTATGGTCCTGCAGGTCGTCCGGACATGGCCTACTTCGGATTCACCAACAAGCTGGTGAAGGGCGAAACTATCAAAATCTTCAACTATGGCAACTGCAAGCGTGATTTTACTTATGTGGATGACATCGTTGAGGGTGTTGTCCGTGTGATGAAGAAAGCACCTGACAAGAAGAATGGCGAGGATGGTCTGCCGATTCCGCCGTATGCAGTTTACAACATTGGTAATCAGAACCCTGAGAACCTGCTAGACTTCGTGCAGATTCTGAGTGAGGAGTTAGTAAGAGCGAAAGTTCTGCCGGAAGATTATGACTTCGAGGCACACAAGGAACTTGTTCCGATGCAGCCGGGTGATGTGCCTGTGACCTATGCAGATACCAGCGCACTGGAGCGTGACTTCGGATATAAGCCGAGCACAAGTCTGCGGACTGGATTAAGAAATTTCGCTGAGTGGTACGCTGAGTTTTATAAATAAAAGAATTAGAGGGATAGAGAAATGAGAGAGTTTAAAGATTTAAAGATTGCTGTGGCTGGTACTGGTTATGTTGGTCTTTCTATTGCTACGTTGCTGTCTCAGCATCACAAGGTGACGGCAGTAGATATCATTCCTGAGAAAGTAGAGTTGATCAATAACAAGAAGTCTCCGATTCAGGATGAGTACATTGAAAAGTATCTGGCAGAAAAAGAACTGGATCTGACCGCAACGTTGGATGCGAAGGAAGCATACAGTGATGCTGATTTTGTCGTCATCGCGGCCCCTACAAACTACGATAGTAAGAAGAACTTTTTTGACACAAGTGCGGTAGAAGCTGTCATTAAACTTGTCATTGAATACAATCCGGAAGCCATTATGGTCATTAAGAGTACCATTCCGGTTGGCTACACTGCAAGCGTCCGCGAGAAGTTCCACTGCGATAATATCATCTTCAGCCCGGAATTTTTAAGAGAGAGCAAAGCTCTGTATGACAACCTTTATCCTTCCCGTATCATTGTCGGTACAGATGTGGATAATGCTCGTTTGGTGAAAGCGGCACACACTTTTGCAGAACTCCTGCAGGAAGGCACAATTAAAGAGAACATTGACACTCTGTTTATGGGCTTTACCGAGGCAGAGGCTGTTAAACTGTTCGCCAACACCTATCTGGCACTGCGTGTCAGCTACTTCAACGAACTGGATACTTATGCCGAGATGAAAGGGCTGAACACTCAGCAGATCATCAACGGTGTTTGTCTGGATCCTCGTATTGGTACTCATTATAACAACCCGTCCTTTGGCTACGGTGGATACTGTCTGCCGAAAGACACCAAGCAGCTGCTGGCGAACTACGCCGATGTACCGGAAAACCTGATCGAGGCTATTGTTGAGAGCAACAGAACTCGTAAAGACTTCATCGCCGACCGTGTTTTGGAGATTGCTGGTGCTTATGAAGCAAATGACAGCTGGGATGAGAGCAAGGAGAAAGAAGTTGTTGTAGGCGTTTATCGTCTGACTATGAAGAGTAACAGCGACAACTTCCGTCAGAGTTCCATTCAAGGTGTCATGAAGCGTATCAAGGCAAAAGGCGCAACTGTCATCATCTACGAGCCGACCCTGAAAGACGGGGATACCTTCTTTGGTAGTAAGGTAGTTAATGACCTGGATGAGTTCAAGAAGCAGAGTCAGGCCATCATTGCGAACCGCTATGACAAGTGCTTGGATGATGTGAAAGAGAAAGTCTATACCAGAGATATTTTCCAGAGAGATTAAGCAAGATCAAGGAAAATTAGAGGAGAGAGTCAGATGAAAAATAAAGAAAATATAAAGGTATGCTTGGTGGGTTCATCTGGCGGTCATTTAACCCACCTTTATATGTTAAAGCCATTTTGGAAAAACAAGGATCATTTTTGGGTTACGTTTGATAAGGAGGATGCAAGAAGCCTGCTCGAAGGTGAAAAAATGTATCCTTGTTATTATCCGACAAACCGGAGTCTAAAGGCTCTTATTAAGAATACCAAGATTGCATGGAATGTGTTACATAAGGAAAAGCCAGACTTGATTATTTCCTGCGGTGCAGCAGTTGCGGTCCCGTTTTTTTATATTGGTAAAATGATGGGCGCAAAGTTGGTCTACATTGAGGTTTTTGATCGAATTGATAAACCGACAATGACAGGAAAGATGGTTTACCCCATTGTGGACAAGTTTGTTGTGCAGTGGGAAGAGCAGAAAAAGGTTTATCCAAAGGCGGTTAACCTTGGAAGCATATTCTAAGTAGGGGACGAGAAAATGATTTTTGTGACGGTAGGAACACATGAGCAGCCATTTAATCGGCTGATTCAGAAAATAGATGAATTAAAGAAAGACGGCATTATAAACGAAGATGTAATTATCCAGACTGGATTTAGTACATACGAGCCGAAATACTGTCAGTGGAGTAAGTTGATTCCATATCAGCAGATGGTGAAAAATGTGGCCGACGCCCGTATTGTAATCACTCACGGTGGCCCGGCAAGTTTTATCATGCCACTACAGATAGGTAAGACTCCTATTGTTGTGCCGCGTCAGCACCAGTTCAACGAGCATGTAAATAACCACCAGGTTGAGTTTGCAAGGAATGTTGCTCAGAGAATGGGAACGATTATTCCGGTGGAGGACATTAATACACTGGGAGATATCATAACGAACTATGATCAGATTGTTGCTGGCATGGGACATGGTATGAGCAGTAACAATGCAAAGTTTAATGAAGAACTTGAAAAACTGGTAGATGAATTGTATTGAGGATGGGTGGATGAGAAAAGTTGGAATCATGTCGATGCAGCGCATTGCAAACTACGGTTCGTTTTTGCAGGCATATGCATTGAAGCAGCTAATTGAGGAAGTTGGCTGTAATGTAGAATTTGTGGACTACCATGTAGGTGCTCCAGTAATTACAGAAAATGCAGATAGTAAAAACAAGGTTGTCCGAAAGATAGAAAAGGGGCTGGGAACCTTTCGGTATCGGGCTCCTCTTGCACACAAATTATCGTTCATCCGATATAAACAGTCTTTCGCTCAAAAGTATATGCCACTTTTAGGGATTACGGATGAAATGAACTACAATCCGACAGTGGATTGTCTTGTGATTGGCAGTGACGAGGTTTTTAACTGTATTCAAAAAAATTCCAATGTGGGTTATTCGCCAGAATTGTTTGGGAAAAATAACCATGCGAAGAAACTTATCACTTATGCAGCGTCTTTCGGTAATACCACATTGGAAAAGCTGGAAAAGTATAAAAAGGCCAATGAAGTCGGAGCTTTGTTGAAGAAGTTTGACGCGATTTCTGTACGAGATGCTAATTCAGGAACTATTGTAGAACAGCTCACTGGGATAGAACCAGTGTACAATCTGGATCCGGTTCTGACCTATGATTACATGAACTGCTGCGACAAAATTCCACAGGTTCAGACTAATGAGAAGTATTTGATTCTGTATGCGTATGCAGGTCGTATTTCCAATGATGAGGCAGATTGGATTGCTGCTTATGCAAAGAAAAAGAATTTGAAGGTATATGCAATTGGCGGTATTCAGAAATGTGCAGACCGTTTTGTGGATTGCTCTCCGTTTGAAGTTCTGGCTTATTTCAGAAATGCAGAAGAAGTCATTACCGATACCTTCCACGGCAGCATCTTCTCAGTGATCACACATCGGCCGTTTACAACATTGATTCGCAAGAGTGTAGGTAACAGCTATGGTAATGAAGAAAAGTTGAGCGATTTGCTAAAGCGACTGGGACTGGCCAATCGGATGACAACGAAAATTGAAGATACAGAAAACATCAATGAAAAGGCGATTGATTACGCGAAAGTTGATGAGCAGTTGAAAGCACATAGAGAAGTGGCGAAGGAGTATCTGAGAAAAAATTTAGAGGAATAAAATGGAGAACATATCGAGGATAAAAGAGAAATGTGTGGGATGTAAAAGCTGTGAGCAAAGCTGCCCAAAACACTGTATCTCTATGGTAGAAAACAAAGAGGGATTTTGGTATCCGTCTGTTGATGAAAAAAGCTGCATTGAGTGCAAGGTGTGCTTGAAAAAGTGTCCAGTAGAAAATACGGGATTTCATCGGAATGAGCCACATAAAGTTTGGGCGTGGCGCAATAAAAATGATGTGGATATTATGCGCTCTGCATCTGGCGGTGCGGCGGATTGTGCAGCGAAAACTATATTGCAAATGGGCGGTGTGGTTTATGGTGCTGCCTATGACGAGCAGCTGGCAGTAAGCCACATTGAAGTGACAGATGAAGCAGAAAGAGAGAAACTACAGTCCTCTAAGTATGTTCAGTCTGACCCGAAAGATAGCTACGCAAAGGTCAAACAGCGTTTGTCAGAGGGAAAAACGGTACTTTTTACAGGAACTCCCTGCCAGATTGCAGGTCTGTATGCTTTTTTGGGTGGCAATCCAGAAAATCTATATACAGTTGACCTGATTTGCCACGGTGTGCCTTCGCCGAAATTCTTCAAAAAGTATCTGGAATACCAGAACAAGCAGACGGCTGGCAGAGTAATCTATTTCAACTTCCGTTCCAAAGACAAGAGAGGTTGGGGAACACAATACCTGCTAAAGACAAAGACAAAGACAAAGACAAAGACACTCTCCCTTGATCGCTATGGAAAACATTTTATGGATGGCGACTGCTATAGGGAGAGCTGTTATCAGTGTGCTTATGCGAATACGAGCCGTGTGGGAGATTTGACAGTGGGTGATTTCTGGGGAATTGCAAAGAGCCATCCGAGCTTCAATTCTCCAAAGGGCGTGTCCAGTGTATTTGTAAATACCGAAAAAGGTCAAAAGCTCTTTGAAATGATGCGAGTTCTTGCAGAAGTAGAAGAAGCAACGTTGGAAGAGGGCATGGTGAAGCAGCATAATCTGGTGCAGCCGAGCAACAGGCCTGTGACTAGAGATACTTTCTATAAGAGCATCGATGAACCAGGCTTTATAGAAAATATAAAGGTTGGCTTTCAGCCAAAAGCACGGTTGAAATCTGTGCTGCCGAATAAACTGATTCAAAAAATCAAATCTCTTTGAGATTTTGTGGAGGAAGAATACATGGGAGAGCCTATAAGAGTTTTGCATATCTTGCAGCGAATGGAAGCTGGCGGTACGCAGGCTTTGTTGATGAATATATACCGGAAAATTGACAGAACGAAAGTACAGTTTGATTTTTTGGTCGTTTATAAGGAAAAACAGTTTTACGATGATGAAATTGAAAAAATGGGTGGACATGTTTACAAACTGTCTTTCCGGGAGGATTTGAACCTTCCTAAATTTCAAAAAGATTTGGCAGTTTTCTTTGCGCAGCATCACGAATATAAAATTGTTCATTGTCACGCCTACACGATTGGATATTTCTGCCTGAAAGCTGCAAAGAAAGCAGGTATCCCCGTCAGAATTGCTCATTCACATAATAATGAGACAGTACACGATATAAAATATTTACCGAAGCTGTTCATGCAGCGAATGTTTACCAAAAACGCAACAGATCTTTTCGCCTGCTCTGAAGAAGCTGGAAAATATCTGTTCAAAGACAAGCCGTTTCAAGTACTGAAAAATGCGATTGATTCGCAGAACTTTATTGCGGATGCGGATACCAGAAATGAAATCAGGAAAGAACTGGGGTTAAAGGATAAATTTGTTGTCGGCCATGTTGGTCGCCTGCATCCTCAGAAAAACCATGATTTCCTGATTGATGTTTTTGCAGAAATCAAGAAGAAAAAGCCTGACGCTGAATTGATTCTTGTTGGCACCGGGCCATTAGAAGAGAAAGTAAAAAGCAAAGTGGTCGAAAAGGGCCTTTCAGATTGTGTGCATTTTCTTGGAAATAGAAAGGATATGAACAGAATTTATCAAGCAATGGATGTGTTTGTTTTCCCGTCTTTGTTTGAAGGTCTGGGTATTGTTGCAATCGAAGCACAGGCGGCCGGTGTTCCTATTGTCTGCTCCGAAGGTTTGCCACCGGAAACGGATATTACACCAATCTACCAGAAACTGCTGTTGAGTGATGGGGAAGAAAAGTGGGCGAATGCAGCACTTGAAATGGTACAGAATCTGAAAGCACATACGAATATGCAGCAGTATGTCATTGATGCCGGATTTGATATGGATGCAACTGCAAAATATATGGAAAACTATTATTTAAATCGATGGGGTAGAAGATGAATAAAGAAGTTTTTTTCGTAATTGGAAGCTTAGGCGGAAAAGGCTGGGGAGGAGCGCATAGGGTAATTTGTATCTTAGCGAACTATTTAGCAGAAAAAGGCTATCCGGTAACAATTATAGTTTGGAGAGATAGCCCAGTTGATTATCCGCTTAATCAAGCAATCAATCTTATATGGTTGCATTGCAATGTGAAAAGAGAGATTGATATGATTGAACCTTGTATTAAAACAAGGAGAATTCTAAAGCAACATCCTGGGGCTTATCTTTATGCTTTTATGTCAAGAATGGCAACATATGCTCGGATATATACAACGGGATTAAGTATTAAAGTGATTGGATCAGAGAGAACTGATCCGCACACAGAACCGCATAATGCTATATTTCGACTGATTCGAGATCATATGTTTGGGTTTATGTATAAAACAGTGTATCAGACACCAGATGCATTGGCTTATTTCCCTAAGCGTGCACAGAAGAACGGCTGTGTTATTCCAAATCCCATAACGCCGAATTTACCAAAGAGATTTGAAGGAATAAGAAGAAAAGAATTTGTAACGTTTTGTAGAATTGATAAACAAAAGAATATTCCGATGATGATTGATTCTTTCGTACAAGTTCATTCTAAATATCCAGAGTACAAATTGAGAATATATGGTACGGGATTGATTGAGACCGAAATAAAGGATTATATCAAGAAAAAACAAGCGGATAAGTACATAGTAATGGAAGGTTTTGCTAGTAAAGTTCACGAAAGTATACTTGATTGTGCTGGATTCTTATCGTCATCTGACTATGAGGGGTTATCCAATTCAATGCTTGAGGCTATGGCGATTGGCTTACCATGCGTTTGCACAGATTGTCCTATTGGCGGCGCACATATGATGATTCAGGACGGTGTCAATGGGTTACTTGTGCCGGTTGGTGATAGCAATGCTATGGCAGCGGCAATAATTCGTTTGATTGAAAATGTTGACTTGGGAAATCGTCTATCCATTGAAGCCGAAAAATTAAAAGAGTTTTTGGATGAAAAAGTAATTTGTAAAAAATGGGAATCTTTACTTTACGAGGAGAATGAAAGATGAAAACTGCGGGCGTTGTTGTTACATATAATAGAAAAGAGGAACTTGTAAAGAATATTAGGGCTATACTGTCACAAAGCTATGTTGTGGATAGATATTACATTATTGACAATCATAGCTCTGATAATACGGAGCAATTATTGAAAGAGGAAGGTATTCTCGATAATCAGGTAATTGAATATGTTTATTTAAAAGAAAATATTGGTGGTTCTGGTGGGTTCTATACTGGGTTAAAAATGGCTTATGAAGATGGCTATGATTTTATCTGCTTAATGGATGATGATGGTCGTCCTGCTGATGATAAAATGATGGAGATTCTTGTTAATAGAGCAGAAAAAGTGTATTCTGCGAATAAGCTATTACTCTTGAATTCTCTTGTTTGCGGTTCAGATGATATATTGTCTTTCGGGCTTAATGGTGGAATTAAGACCAAACAGATTGCAGCTGAAAGAGAAAAAAATAATCTGATTGTCGGAACGATTAATCCATTTAACGGTACTTTAGTTTCAAAAGAACTTGTTGAGAAGATAGGATATCCTAATAAGGATTTCTTTATAAAAGGTGATGAGCAGGATTACTATTACAGAGCATTAAAAGCGAATGCATTTGTAGCAACGGTTTTTGATTCGAATTATTATCATCCTGTTTTAGAGCGTAAATACTTTAAAATATTAGGAAAAACAAAAAAAGGAAGTACAGAAGCTCCTTGGAAAGAATATTATCGGGCAAGAAATTTTACGTATATGTTTAAAAGAGACGGAGAGCCGATAAAATATGTCAGACAAAATGTTCGGCAAATCCTTATCGCAATAAAATACAATCCTAAAAAAATACAGACAATAAAAATGATATTGAAAGGCTGGAAGGACGGTGTATCTGGTAGACTCGGCCCAACTGTAAAGCCATGATATTAGATACGGAGGAAGCAGGCTCATGAAGATAAAGACAAAGACCCTGTTTGAGAATATAGTGGCAATTTGCATTATTCTTGATTGTGAAAGTGTTTGGAAGTGGATGCATGGAAGTGGTTACTTTCGCTTGGCATTGACACTGTGTTTTGTGGGGTCCTTGATAGCACTATTGCTAAAAGATGGTACTGTAGTTAGATATGGGAGTAGGAACCGAGCAATCTTTATGGGATTCTACTTATCATTTCTTGTTATATATAATGTAGCGGTTAACTCAGTACATATAATAGATGTGTTTCAACTTGTAATTACACTTGCACTAATGTTACTGTTTTTTAATAATGAAGAAAATATAAGAGATGTGATGCAGCGTTGCTCTAAAATCTTATGTTTTGTGGCGATAGTTTCATTATTCTTTTGGCTTTTTGGAAGCATATTACATGTGTTTAATTCATCGCAGGAATTAACTATATATGTAAGTGATATTCCAAGAGTAAAACAGTCGTATTTCTTTCTTCAATATGAGATGCAGAAGGAAGAGATTTTTGGGGCATCTGGAATTTGGAGGAATACAGGTTTCTTTTACGAAGGACCTAAATATGTTTTACTTTTATCTTTGATGCTTGCATATGAGTTATTTATAGCACGGAGTACATCCTTTAAACGCTGTATCATATTTAGTATAACAGCACTTTCAACAATGTCGATGACTGGAGTTTATGCTATAGGGTTAATTTGGATTCTCTATTTATTTGTCAGATATCCAGCTGGATCAAATAGAGGTCTATTCTTTAGAGCATTACTAGTTCTGGTGCTTTTGGGAATTGGAACTCAGGTTGCATCATACTTTGAGAGTACGTTTACACTGAAGGCATCGACAGCTTCTTATAGTACGCGAATGGATAATTATCAAGCGGGATTTGCAGCATGGCTAGAAAAACCCATTTTGGGTTCTGGATATCTCAATATGACTAATGTGATTGCCCATTATAGTAGTTTTAGATTAAATGATATAGGGTATTCAAATTCCATCTTTAGAGTGCTCGCACAAGGTGGTATCTATCTTGCGTTTGTGTATGTTGTACCAATGCTCAAATCGATACATGAAGCAATAATTACTCGTAATAGTAAAAAAATTGGCTTTTTATTGATCTTTTTATATTATTTTATAACAACATCATTTCCATATAACTACATATGTTTTATGGTATTGCTCATACTGTTCTTCTGTGAAAATGATACTGGGGAATATTTAGTTAGATGATTAAGTTTCCAGTATAAAATATTTTGGAGGAAAATAAATGGAGAAATCAAACAATTATAACTCGATTGACTTATTTAAACTTATAATGGCCATATGCGTTGTTGCAATACATACGAATCCCCTATATAGCTGCGATAACAAGACGGCTGTTAGTATATACAATACGGTGGTTGGTGTCGCAAACCCTTTTTTCTTTTTATCCAGCGGTTTTCTAATTGGGAAGAAATATTTCGGGGGGCAAAATAACTACTACATTTTGCAGCATCTAAAAAAACTATTAAAACTTTATTTAATATGGACGTTGATTTACTGTCCATTAGCCATTTATTACTACTGCAATAACGGTTCATCAGTTCTTTTTAATGCGGCAGATTTCATTAGAGGGCTTCTGTTTGTAGGAGAGCATTATAATTCGTACGCACTATGGTATTTGTTGTCTTGTGTTTATGGACTTCTATTTATCTATATGCTATTGAAAAGACATATTGGCTTTTCTAAAATAGTAATTATTTGTAATACATTGATGATTTTCGGATTTGTATTTACAGAATTAGTTGTAGTCAAGGATTCACTTCCCGCATTTCTTGGAATTCCAACGAAGATTTTATGGATTATCCTTGGTCCTCGTGGCAGAATTTTTATGGGAGCCGGATATATAAGCATCGGAATGCTATTAGCCAAATATGATGAAAAAACAAAAAAGAAATATGCATTGTTGATATTGGGAGCAATTGTTACGACGTTGACAAGCGGATTTGCTAAATCACTTGCCTTTGTCTACCTTTCGACCTCGCTATTCTCTGTTGTAAAAAATATGAATTTTGGACACAATAAATTATCCTTGATTTGCAGGAGATGTAGTACAGTTATGTATTTCTTACATTTATGGGTTTGGACGTTGTACTACATATGCGTATATGGAGAGAAAAAATATGGATTGGACAGCTTCATTGTTACAACGTGCATTAGTTTTATCCTGGGTGTTCTATTTTCTGCCTATAAGGATAAATGGCTAAAAAAATGTTTGCGAGAGGAATAAGCATGAAGCAAAAATCTTTGAAATTAAATTTTATAATGAATGCGATTTTAACAATGTCGCAATTCATATTTCCATTAATTACTTTTCCTTATGTGTCGCGTATTTTATTGCCTGAGGGAACAGGAAAAGTTTCTTTTGCAACCTCAGTGGTATCATATTTTGCAATGTTCGCGCAATTGGGTATTCCAACTTATGGAATTCGTGCATGTGCAAAGGTTCGAGATAATAGGGAAAAGCTCACAAAAACAGTTCAAGAGCTTTTTATTATCAATTTCACAATGAGCCTAATTGCATATGTTGCACTGTTTGGTGCAATCGTTTTTGTTCCAAGATTGCAACAAGATAAGGCGTTATTTTTAATTGTCAGTTCAACAATTTTATTCAACGCAATTGGAATGGAATGGCTTTATAAAGCGTTAGAGCAATATACTTATATAACAATCAGATCTATCGTATTTAAATTTATTGCTTTAATAGCAATGTTTGTATTAATTCATCAGAAGAGCGACTATGTTATATATGGGGGAATCTCAATTTTAGCTGGATCGGCCTCGTGTGTATTTAACTTTTTACATGTGCATAAGTATGTTTCTCTTAAGCCGGTAGGAAACTATAATTTCAAACAACATTTTAAGGCTGTTGCAGTATTTTTTGCAATGTCGTGTGCCACGACAATTTATACGCACCTGGATACAGTTATGCTCGGCTTTATGACATCAGATGCAGATGTCGGTTATTACAATGCAGCTGTAAAAATCAAATCTATTTTAGTCAGCATTGTTACATCCTTAGGTGCAGTATTACTACCGAGAGCATCGTATTATGTTGAGCATAATCTCATGGAAGAATTTTATCGTATTACAAAGAAGGCTATAAATTTTGTCTTTCTAGTTGCTACACCGATGATGATATATTTCATCATATTTGCGAAGGAAGGAATCTTTTTCCTATCAGGATCGGCATATGCAGATTCGATTATTCCAATGCAGATTATTATGCCCACATTATTGCTTATAGGACTCACTAATATAATGGGTATTCAGATGTTGGTTCCGTTGGGGCGAGAAAAGACTGTTCTTTATTCGGAAATTGCAGGCGTTATAGTAGATGTTATTTTAAATGCGCTTTTGATTCCGAAAATGGCTTCTGCAGGTGCCGCAATTGGAACATTAGCTGCTGAGGCAGCAGTATTAATGGTGCAGTATATTGCATTAAGAAATGAAATTAAAAATGCGTTTAGAAATGTTCATTATGGATCATTAGTAATTGCTTTAGCAGCCGCAAGTATATTATCAGTATTTATAAAACAAACCTCGTTTGGTATCTTTACTATGCTGTGCATATCTGTTGTCGTGTTCTTTGGCGTATACTTTGGAATTTTGACTGTTATGAAAGAACCACTAGTGATTGATATAGAAAATCAATTATTGAAAAAAATCAAATATAACAAGTAAGGAGAAAAATATGACGTACGATTATTTAGTAGTAGGCTCTGGCCTTTACGGAGCTATTTTTGCTCATGAGGCAAAGGCTTATGGAAAATCTGTTTTGGTAGTAGATAAGCGCCTGAATATTGCAGGCAACATTTATACGGAAAATGTTGAGGGCATCAACGTTCACAAGTACGGCGCTCACATTTTCCATACCAACAATAAAAAGGTTTGGAACTATATCACACAATTTGCAGAATTCAGCCGCTTTACCAACAGCCCCGTGGCTAATTACAAGGGCGAACTGTATTCGTTACCGTTCAACATGTATACCTTTAACAAGATGTGGGGTGTTGTGACACCGGAGGAGGCTGCCGCAAAGATTGAAGAGCAGTGCAAGGAGATTACTGGTGAGCCGCAGAATCTTGAAGAGCAGGCCATTTCTCTTGTCGGCCGTGACATCTACGAGAAACTTATCAAAGGCTACACTGAGAAGCAGTGGGGACGTGACTGCAAAGAGCTACCATCCTTTATTATCAAACGTCTTCCGGTTCGTCTGACCTTTGATAACAACTACTTTAACGCACTTTATCAGGGTATTCCTGTTGGCGGCTATACCAAGATGATTGCAAATCTGCTGGATGGCATTGAGGTTCGTTTGAACACAGACTATCTGGAGAACAAGGCAGAGTTGGATGCATTGGCTGACAAGGTTGTATATACTGGACCGATTGATGCTTACTTTGATTATAAGCTGGGTACGCTGGAATATCGTTCGGTTCGCTTTGAAACGGAAACTTTGGATAAGCCAAACTTCCAGGGAAATGCTGCAGTGAACTATACCGACCGTGAAACACCGTGGACTCGTATCATTGAACACAAATGGTTTGAGTTCGGTAAGGATGAAAATGGCAATGATCTGCCTAAAACAATCATCAGCCGCGAGTATAGTAGTGAGTGGAAACCTGGTGATGAGCCATATTATCCGGTCAACGATGCCAAGAATGGCTTGCTTTATTCTGAGTATAAGAAGCTGGCAGATGCAGAAGAAAAAGTAATCTTCGGTGGTCGTCTTGGCGAGTATAAGTACTATGATATGGATCAGATTATTGCAGCTGTACTGGATAGATGCGAAAAAGAATTTGCATAAAATAAGGAAGGTGATAGTGGGGGGATTGAAATTGGAAGATAGTAGTGGGATAATCTTGACAGACAGACAGAGAAATTCTAATATTGATTTGACTCGTATTTTTGCCTGCATAGCTGTTGTAGGGTTGCACACATTTCCTAGAGAACATTCGGTTGGAACGCTTTTAGTATATTATCTATGTGGATTTGCAATTCCTTTTTTCTTTATGTCGAGTGGCTATTTTTTACTGAATCGAGGGATAGTTAATTGGAATTATCCATTAAAAAAGGCATTTAGCATTATAAGGTTAGTGGTACTGTGGAATTTGGTCTATGACATCCTAAAGAGTGTATTTGAAGTATATTCAACTGGTAAGCTGAATATTGAATGGCTGGATATACCACAAGATATAATCAAGAGCTTTCTCCAGAAAGGTGAAATGGGACATTTTTGGTATTTGGGGGCATTGATTATTATATATATGTTACTTCCATGGATAAGCCAAAAATTGTTAGAGCAAAAAAAAATTTTTCTGTTTTCGATGGGAATAGTATGTTTTACTGTTCAAACCGTCTCACTTGTTATGACATATCCATTGCAGGCAGGTGTAATACAGACGTTCCGAGTATGGACATGGCTATTTTATTTCCTTCTAGGCAGTTTTATTGAAATAATAACCTTCCGACTAAAGAATAAAATACACTTTGATGCGCATTTAATCTTGACAGTAGTAGTGACTGGAATCGTATTAGCTTTTCATTATTATGTTGGAACGAGAGTCATTTTGTTAGAAGGAAAAATTCTTAAAGCAGAGTATTTTTATGATTCCATTTTAGATGTTATTTGGGTTGTACTCTTTTTTTCTCTACTATTAAGAATAAACCTTAGTAAACGTGTAGAAGAGTTTATACAAAAATTTGCAGGTCTAACATTAGGCATATATATAATTCATTTCCCTCTTAGACTTATTGTGGCTCGTATTCTAAAAGTCAATTCACTTACAGAGGCGGTATGTTTTTGGTTAATCGTTTTGATTATTTCAGCGGGGATTACATGGATTATAGGAAAGACAAAAATTGGGCGCTACCTAACGAAAATATAGAATAAAGAGAGAAGACAATAAAATGAAAACAACATTACTTATCATGGCCGCCGGAATCGGCAGCCGATTTGGAACAGGAATAAAACAGTTGGAGCCGGTCGATGATGCAAACCATATCATCATGGACTACTCAATCCACGATGCAATCGAAGCTGGATTCAACCATGTGGTATTTATCATCCGTAAGGATATCGAGAAGGAGTTCAAAGAGGTTATTGGTGATCGCATTGCCTCCATTTGCTCCTCTCACAATGTAACTGTAGACTACGCTTTCCAGGATATCAACGATATTCCGGGAGAACTTCCGGCAGGCCGGACAAAGCCGTGGGGAACGGGACAGGCCGTGCTTGCAGCGAAGGAAGTGATTGATACTCCGTTCATCGTCATTAACGCGGACGATTACTATGGCAAGGAAGGCTTCAAGGCTGTTCATGAGTATCTGGTGAATGGTGGCAAGTCTTGCATGGCTGGCTTTGTGCTGAAGAACACACTGTCTGATAACGGTGGTGTGACTCGCGGCATCTGCAAGATGGATGAGAATGGAAACTTGACTGAGGTTGTGGAAACCAAGAACATCGTAAAGACTGCAGATGGAGCAGAGGCAGACGGTGTGGTTGTTGATGTGAATTCTCTGGTATCCATGAATATGTGGGGATTGACTCCTGATTTTCTGGATGTGCTGGAAGATGGTTTCAAGGAGTTCTTCGAGAAAGAAGTACTGAGCAATCCTCAGAAAGCCGAGTATCTGATCCCAATCTTCATCAGTGAGCTGCTGGAGCAGGGCAAGATGTCTGTGAAGGTTCTGAAGACCAACGACACCTGGTACGGCATGACCTACCATGAGGATGTCGTAGCCGTAAAGGACAGCTTCAAAAAAATGTTGGAAAAAGGCGTGTACAAGGCTGACCTGTTCAGTGATCTGTAAAACGTGATGAATGGAATAGTTAGTTTACTCGGAAAGATCCTCACAAACATCCTGACTGCTCTGTATGAGCCGTTTGGATTTTCACTTCTGCTTTCATTCTTTGCCATGTTCTTCTATCTATATGCTTATGAACCTTCCGCAGCAGGAAAAGGCTGGAAGAATGCCATAGTGACATGGTATCAGAAGTTCAAAGAGAGCGTGTTCTTTCGGAAGTTGTTCTTACTGGCCTTTGTGACATCAATGATTTTGTTTAGGACGTTACTAAACCGTAATCTATGGCTAAATCCTTTATCCGATGTTATGGGAGGTTGGGGAATCTGGGAGACAAAGAATGGTGAACAGGTTCTGACCACTGAGTGCATTGAAAATGTGATCATGATGGTGCCGTTTTCAGCAGTAATGATGTGGACGTTCGGAGAGAAGATTGGAAACGGCTGGAAGAAGATACTGTGCAATAGCGGAAAGATAGCATTTATCTTTTCTGTAAGTATTGAGATGCTACAATTATTGCTTCGCTTGGGTACATTCCAGCTATCAGACATCTTCTATAACACAGTCGGTGGAATGATTGGTGGGTTGATGTACTACGCGTCGATGAGGGCAAGCAGGCATCTGTAAAACTGGATGAAATTGTGATATAATGGGAGCGGTAGTTCCCTACGCTGCTCGGACAAATCAAAAATCTTTTTGATAAATCACACACCTCTCCGTGGTGAGCAGCAGGCAACGATATATTATGATCGGCGAAGATGTGAAATGGAAATTAGACTATGAGAGAAGGAAGACCATATGCCAGCCAAATCAGCAGAACAAAAAATAATGGAAAAACAAATGAAGGCACAGGAAAAGGCTGCACGAGAGGCGAAGATACGAGAACGTGCAAGTAGCTTGGTAGGTGCGGCACATATGGTTGAGGGATTCAGAGTTATGGATCCTGAGTCAGAGGCACTCCTAGATGAAATACTGAAACAATATGATGGAAATGAAAGAAATCATGTGTCCATTGCAAGAGATTTGTTACCGAGAAGCCTTCAAGAATCGTGTCAGGTACTATACGAAGCTCTTATAATGTACGGAACGGTATCTTCCGTTTTGCCATATGGAAACGGGGCAATGATAACATTGTCTGATAGTGGTAAGAACTATTTCATTAATAAAGATGCGGCAGAGAAAAGAGCAGAAAAGAATGTAGTAGATATGGCACAGACGAAAACGAATAGAAAACAATACGATGTGTTTATCTCACATGCCAATGCTGACAAACTAGATTATGTAGACGAACTTTATTTGGCAATTAGAAAACTGGGGATTTCTATTTTTTATGATTCAGAAGTTCTTTCGTGGGGAGATAAATGGAAAGATGTTATTTTAAGTGGCACGGAATCATCTGAGTTTGCAATTATAGTGATTTCAGAGAATTTCTTTGATAGAGAATGGACAGAAAGGGAACTCTCGGAATTTTTGAATCGGCAAAATGAAAGTGGACAGAAAATAATTCTCCCGCTATTACATAATATAACCGTTGAGGATTTGAAAGCAAAATATCCAGATGTAGGCGATATACAATGCATATCAACTAATAAATATGGTAAAGACCAAGTGACTGTACTGCTTGCAAAAGAATTAATTAAACGATATAAGTAAAAAGGAAAGAGGTTATCACCTATGCCCAGAACGAAAGGCAGCAAAAACCGTCCCAAAACCAATATCACCAAAGACTACGCATCCCAGATTGCAGAGAAGCAGGAGACTATTGCATCCTTGAATACTGAGATTGCATCCATTACCGCCAACATTGACACTTTAAAGACTGATCTGAAAGTGAAGAAGGCTTCTTTGAAGAAGGCCGAAAAAGAAGTGGCATCCCTGGAAGCGAAGAAGGCAAATGCAGATGCTAAGGCCGCTGAAGAAGCTAAGAAGGCAGAAGTCGAGAGTGTGGTTAAGAGATTATTAGCCAGCGGGATGAGTGCGGACGAGATTCTCGAAAAACTGAAATAAAACCATAAAACTATAAAACACGCACGACCGTGTGGGAAAGGAAAGAATTAAATGGAAGAAATCGTAAAGTTCTTAAAAGAAGCTGAAACATATTACTTGGCAACGGTCGAAGGCGACCAGCCGAGAGTGCGTCCATTTGGCACGGCACATATTTTTGAAGGCAAGCTGTACATCCAGACTGGCAAGAAGAAGGATGTTTCCAAGCAGCTGCATGCTAATCCGAAAGCAGAGCTGTGTGCATTCAAGGGTGGCGAGTGGATTCGTGTTGCCGGTGAACTGGTAGAGGATGACCGTATTGAGGCGAGAGAATCTATGCTGGATGCCTATCCGAGTTTGAAGAAGATGTATGCCGCAGATGATGGAAACACTGAGGTGTTCTACTTCAAGAATGGTGTGGCTACCATTAGTTCTTTCACCCATGAGCCGAAAGTGATCAAGTTTTGATGATATGCCGTGTGGACAAACTGAACTCCAGGAGTTCATACGGTATTTTTTGAATGTTAATGTATAGTTTGTAACGGAAATAAAAGAAATGGAGCGTGAGAATAGTGAACTTATCAAAAATACATCATATTGCAATCATCGTATCTGACTACGAAGCCGCAAAGAATTTTTATGTGAACAAGCTGGGATTCTCTGTTATCAGAGAAAACTATCGCCTAGAGCGTAAGGACTGGAAGCTAGATCTTCGTGTCAATGAACTTACGGAGTTGGAGATTTTCGCTGAGGAAAACCCTTCGAAGCGTGTGAATCGCCCGGAGGCATGTGGTTTGCGTCATCTTGCTTTCTGTGTTGATAGCGTAGAGCAGACAGTGAAAGAGCTGGCGGAGGTAGGAATTGAATGTGAGCCGATCCGGGTTGACGATTATACCGGAAAGAAGATGACTTTCTTCCATGACCCGGATGGACTGCCGCTGGAGTTGCATGAGTAAAATGAAGAAAACAAGAAAACCAGGCGGCGGCCGGAAGAAGCTGAAGCCGGAGTATGATGCCGGGAAAAATCTGAAAGAGCAGATGGATGCGGCTGTGGCGCTTTATGATTCTGAGATGTCTTTGCAGGCCATCGGCGATGCGCTGAACTTAAACCCTATCAAAGTACGAAAGCTACTCATCACGGCCGGTGTGTATGAGTCGGATGTGGCGGAGAAGGTAGAGGATACATTTGAGGAGTATCGAGAAACACAAGACTACAAAACATCCATACGCTCAACCGCAAAGGCGCTTAACCTTTCCAAAGCCTCCGTTACCTCATACCTGCCATATAAAAAAGGCGTGTACTTTCCAAGTACAGAAAAAGAAAAAATCAGTGTTGGAGCAGAGCGGCAGCGGAGATACAGAGCGATGAAGCGGTGGAGAGCTGATCCGACAGAAGAGAACTTCTGGGGAGTGATTCTGGCCTATGCCGGTGTGAAATTCAAAACCTACTCTGGGTTGCCATTCTCTTACGAAATTAAAAAAGGCAGGAATGGCGAGTACACGAAGGAGCTGTGGATCGACCGCCGGGAGAAAAGCAAAAGTCTGGCATGGAGCTCTATAGTTTTGGCACTGGGAAATATAAAAGGTGAAGTAGTAGAAAGACCCAAAGCTCTGGGCGATATCCGGGGAGTGACTTACATCTACGGAATGTTCTATCGGTTCGGATTGATCGATGTGCCGGATGAAGTGAAGGAGAAGATGGGGCATCCGAAAGACCGCAAAAAATAGGTTGCTATGTGCAAAAGTCTACGGTAAGATGTGCCGTAACTGAGGATGTGAATCTCAGTTGGGAAGGATGGTAGCATTATGGAAAAATTGAAGAAAATGCTGGAGGAGTATTTGAAGAAAACAGAGCCGGAGTATTATCCACCGGTGGAGAACCTGCTTGATCTGATCTACGAGCATTACACGGAGAACAATCCAGTAGAGAAAAACACAGTTGCCGGGAAAGCAGCAAAGGCCAAAGAAAAGGAACTGGAAGAGTGGCTGCGCGGCTTGGAAGGAATGGATAGGCTCGTAGATGACTATTTCGGAGATAAGATTCCGCTCTGGGAAAAGATCATGGACCGGCAGGGGACGGTGTGCTGCGCATGGGAGAAGACCGCTTTTGAGGAAGGTTTGAAAGTCGGGATACGACTCATGATGGAAGTATATAGTTTGTGACGGAAATAAATTGAACTCCTGGATTTCAAAAAAGCCCTCGCTTGTTACGGCGGGGGCGTGTGTTCTTATTTTTCAGGCTTTTCAGCTTTTTTCTTCTTCGGTGCAATTTTGTGGCCTGAGTAGATTGCCATGCCCATGCAGACCAGAGTGCCACAAGCAAAATACTTGTGAGCCTGCATCAGTTTCTTGCAGCCCGTGTAGAAGCATCCTGCCATGCAGGCAAGTGCGCCGAGTGACCAATATTTATGTGCTTTCATTTTGTGTTTCCTCCTTATCTTCTTTCCGTATTTTTAGCAATTCCTCGATTTCCGTTTTACTCGCCGGCCGTACTGCCTTTTTATTATCGTGTGCTACCGCTCCACAGTCAGGACAACGGTCAGGTAGCTTCTCTGCAGAGAAGCAGTAGCGGCAGGCATCGCAAAAGTAGTAATTCAAGTCATATTCACCCCAATCTCTAATATATCTTCAAATGCAATAATGGTCGGCAGCTCTTTGCCGGTATCGTTTATAAATCCTGTGTAAATTCGCAGTTCTTTATTTATCGCATCCATAGCATCCAGTATTCCGGCTATATTCTCATAGTAGCCGTCCGTGAAATATTTTATTGTGAGCTCTTGTCCTTTCCGAAGCTGGCTGATCTTTTGGTTCAGAGCTTGCTTGCCTTCTTCAGACAGCTCGATTTTATTTCCTTTGAGATGATCTCTGCCTTCAGAAGCAATCTCATCCTCATAGCCTCGTAAGGCGGCAAACGGAGAGAAGATTTTAGCACGATTGGACATCGGCATCCGGGGATGATTATGTGGCGGTTCCGGGCGGGAAGCATGGAGTATTTTGCCATACTTACTTTGAACGGATCTGCCTTCCGGTGTGTTCTTGTAGTCCATGTTCTCCCTCCTTACTTAGCCTTATGGCCGCCTATCTGCTGATTTCTTTCCCACATCGTTGCACCATCCAGATAGTTGGTTCCTTTTAATACGGCGTTCTTGCCGAACTTCTTCTTGAGACCCAGCATCGCATTCTGCAGCTTTTTTTCTTTTTCCAGCTTGGTGGTGTCCGCGAATAGGTCGACTTGGAAGAATCCCTCATCTTTGACCACACGGTTGGCGGCGATTGTGATCCGTCTCACGGTCAGTGTTTTATCAGCTATTCTCTCGAATAACTCAGTTGTGGCAGAGATCAAGATACTGCCGAGATTGGTAGGGTTATCCAGTTTTGTGCTGCCATGAGCACCCTTCGGAACGGTGCGGCCGTAGTGATCGATGTGTACCGGACCTCTGTACTTTCCGCTGTCACAGTTTTCCCGGTCATAGCCCACATCCAACGTCAGGCTATCCGTAACCAGTCCTTTATCTGTTAATTGCAATACTAAGCTGTCAGCCATCTCCATGACAATGATTCTGGCTTTGTCGTATGGGTAAGGACAGGAAAGCACCTGTCCTTCGGAGATACTGTTGGTGCTGGGTTTGTAGGCTTTGATCTCTTTCATGCCGCAGGATTCCAGCCCCCAGGCATGGTCGATCAGCAGTTCGGCATCAACGCCGAATTCCCTATATAAGATATCCTGATTGACGGTGCTGAAATAGGCCAGTTCGCCCATCGTATGGATGCCGTGCTTTTCTAGCCGCTTGACGGTGCCGGGGCCGGTCATCCAAAAGTCTGTGAGCGGCTTGTGATCCCAGAGGAGATAACGGAAACTCTCTTCATCCAGTTCGGCGATGCGGACCCCATCCTTGTCCGGCGCAGCGTGCTTGGCGGTGATGTCCATTGCCAGCTTTGCCAAATATAGATTGGTACCAATCCCGGCGGTGGCTGTGATGCCAGTCGTATACAGCACTTCCTGGATCATTGTCATGGCAAGGTCGTGTGCTGTCATATTGTAGTGGGATAAGTACGAGGTGGCATCGATGAACACCTCGTCGATACTGTAAACCACGATGTCCTCTGGGGCAATATACTTGAGAGCTTGTGTTCATAGCAAAAAGTGATATAATAGGAGACATGAAAAAAGAGTATGAAGCAACAAATTACGAAAGTGATTTGACAGACGAGCAATGGGAAGCAATCAAAGAATACTTTCCATCCGGAAATAAAAGCAAATATCATAAGAGATCATTGGTAGAGGCAGTGCTGTATATCGTAAAAACAGGCTGCCAGTGGAGAATGTTACCATATGACTATCCGCCACATGATACGGTATGGAGTTTTTATCGCCGAGCAAGAGAGAACGGCGTATGGGACAAAATGATGAA
>PPYE01662013.1_pt1 | contig 22949 bp, 27 predicted proteins | sample 1559881 | NCBI WGS metagenome assembly PPYE01 (sample SAMN08240022, study PRJNA423297) | Human gut metagenome, whole genome shotgun sequencing project.
AAATAAAATACTACAATATAGTGTAAGTGATATAAAATTTGTATAATTCTGTAACAAATTAAAAAAAAGTTATATTGACAAATATTATCAATGTTTTTATTCTTGTCTGGTGTGCCTGTGGGAAACTTTTGAAGAAAAATCTCGAAAAATATCCAAAAAATTCTTTTTTTGGCGAAAATACACGAGTTTGTTAGAAAAATAAAAGATCGCCTGAAAATGTCGTATAATAGCAGTAAATGTAATAAGGGAACACGTAATTGGAGGAGAAAAAGATGAAAACAGTATATCGTTTGATCAGACAGATGGGTGTAACTTCAAAATATAAAGGCTATTATTTTGTTGCAGATGCGGTGAAACTGTCCATGGAGGATTCCGGACATCCATTAAGAATTACAAAGGATGTGTATCCTCCTCTGGCAAGAAAATATAAATCAACACCAAATAATATTGAACATAATATCCGTACAGTTGTAAATGTCTGCTGGTCTGCAAACAAAGAACAAATGGACCGGATCGCAGGCTATCCTTTGAGCTATAAACCTACCAATAGTGAGTTTGTAGATATGCTGGCTTTTTATCTTAGCTCAGAAGAAAACTAAAAAATCATACAAGATCATAATCAATGTTGTGGCTTTGAAGAAACAGTCGGACAGCAGAATCCCATTGTTGTTCGGCTGTTTTTTCGAGAGAAAAAATTTTCTGAAAAACACCTGTCGTACATAAAAGCATGTTGTTTTTGTATTGCAGGTTGAGAAAAAAACTGCTGATATCAGAAGGTTTCCGGTCTGTATCTGCCGGGCTTAAAAGAGAGGCCTGTTCAGGAGAAAACTGAAAAATAATCTTAAACTGCAGAGGTGTCCGTTTTCCGCGGATAATTGAAAAACAAAAAGGTTTAATTTCTTTCCACAGAGAATAAACAGCGCCGTTTTGGGTCAGCATATCCTGTGTGTCCGTGTCAAAAAACTCTTTGTTGATCCTGCCGTCAATAGTAAATGTATTAAAAGTAGTAACAGAGGTTTCCGAGACTGGAAACAAATCAAAGGTGCTGCCGATCAGAAGCTGGTTCATCATACCTTTGACATCATTGATTTTAAGTGCTAGCATAATCTTGCTCCTTTAGTATTTTTTATATTATAAATCAGAAATAAAAAAAAGAACAGAGTTTTTGCAAAAAGACTTTTCAAATTAAGGGTGATATGTTAATATAAATGTGGTATTTAAAACTACTTATTATGGAAAAGAGGACGAGATAGTTGAGTTATAAAATTGTGATAGATAGTTGTGGCGAATTTTTGGAGGAATGGAAAAAAGACCGGAGCTTTGAATCAGTACCGCTGACTCTTAATGTTGGAGGAGAAACGATTATTGATGATGAAACCTTTGATCAGTCATCTTTTATCAAAAAAGTGGCGGACAGCCCGGAATGTCCGAAATCAGCCTGCCCTTCACCGGAACGTTATATGAAGGCATATGATTGTGAAGCGGATCATATTTATGTAGTTACACTGTCATCAGAACTCAGCGGTTCCTATAACAGCGCAGTTCTGGGCAAAAATCTTTTTCTGGAGGAACAGCCGGAAAAGTTGGTACATGTTTTTAACTCCAGATCTGCTTCGGTAGGCGAAACTCTGATCGGTATGAAGATTCAGGAATGTGAAGAAAAAGGGTTTTCCTTTGACGAGACCGTCAAGAAAGTAGAGGCCTATATAGAAGGTCAGAATACGTTTTTTGTACTGGATGATCTGGAAACTCTTCGTAAAAACGGACGTCTCAGCAAGGTGAAATCTCTGGTGGCCAGTGCTCTTAAGATCAAGCCGGTTATGGGATCCACGCCGGAGGGAACAATCTGTCAGCTGGATCAGGCAAGAGGAATGAATAAGGCTCTTGTTAAAATGGTTCAGCATATTGTGGAAAAAGCAGAAAACAGTGAAGAGAAAGTTCTGGCGATTTCCCATTGTAATTGTAAAGACCGTGCAGAACTTTTAAAAAATGCACTTCTTGAAAAGATAAATGTAAAGGATGTTGTGATTCTGGACACAGCGGGTGTGAGCACTATGTATGCAAATAACGGTGGGATTATTGCAGCCCTTTAAAAAGATTGCATGAATTTGTTCATCGTGGTATAATAAATCTACTTATTTACAGTACAGCAAAGGAGATTCCGTTATGAGTCAGAAAAAAGTAGATCACTATAAAACGAAAAAAGCCAATCGAACAAAAGAACAGAAAAAAGAAAAATTTTATGACTGGCTGGAAAAGGTTGTCGGCGTGCTTGTCTGTGTGGCACTTGTTGCATGGATCGGGTATTCCGTATATGATAAGGTAGAAGAAAAAAAAGCATCCGTAGTAACAGAAACATCTGTAGATACAGCAGCTTTGGATGAGTATATTTCAACTCTTAATTCAGAAACAACAGCAGAATAATCCAGGTGAAATCAGAAAATCCCCGGCAGCTGCCGGGGATTTTTGCGAACAAAATAACTTATTATAATTTTGTAACATTAGCTGCCTGCATTCCGCGAGCGCCTTCTGTCAGATCATAAGTTACGGCCTGTCCCTCATCGAGAGATTTGAAACCTTCGCCGTTGATTGCAGAAAAATGTACGAATACGTCAGCGCCATCCTCACCTGTGATGAAGCCATAGCCTTTTTCTGCGTTGAACCATTTTACAGTCCCCTTGTTCATGATGTTACCTCCATAGAAATAAAAAGTTAAATGTCCATCTGACGAAAAAAATCACCAGATTTTACAGACTATATCATGTAATATATAATCTCTAAAAACTAGTGATTTTATATTAATAATGTAGATTGTGATTTGATTATATAGCCCAGACTTTAAATTGTCAAGGTTAATCTTAATGTTTGTAAAAAAAGAAAACATGTAAAAAATACTTTATTTAATAAGATATTTCGTGTATTATAGGATTAAGTATGTGAAAAATCAGGAGGAAAGTTTCATGATCAATAAACTTGTGGAAAAAATTAAAAAAACAAATGCGCCAATCGTTGTGGGACTTGATCCGATGCTCAATTATATTCCAAAGCATATTCAGGATCAGGCATTTGCAGAATTTGGAGAAACACTGGAAGGTGCTGCGGAGGCAATCTGGCAGTTTAATAAAGGCATTGTGGACGCTACCTGCGACCTGATCCCGGCAGTGAAGCCCCAGATTGCCATGTACGAGCAGTTTGGTATTCCGGGACTTATGGCATATAAAAAGACTGTTGATTATTGTAAATCCAAAGATCTTGTTGTGATCGGAGACATTAAGAGGGGAGATATCGGTTCTACTTCTGCCGCATACGCAGTGGGACATCTGGGACATGTTCAGGTAGGAACCAAACGTTATGCGGGCTTTGATGAGGACTTTGCTACCGTGAATCCTTATCTTGGCACAGATGGTGTGAAGCCTTTCATCGACGTATGCAAAGAAGAAAACAAAGGACTTTTTATTCTTGTAAAAACATCGAATCCGTCCAGTGGAGAATTCCAGGACCGTATTATTGACGGACGTCCTCTTTATGAGTGGGTTGGTGAGAAAGTTGCACAGTGGGGCGAAGAGCATATGGGAGACACCTACAGTTATGTGGGGGCTGTTGTAGGCGCTACCTATCCGGAAATGGGTAAGGTTCTCCGTAAACTGATGCCAAAAACATTTATCCTTGTTCCGGGATATGGCGCACAGGGCGGAAAAGGAAAGGATCTCGTTCACTTCTTTAATGAAGACGGACTTGGCGCGATCGTAAACTCCTCCAGAGGTATTATCGCAGCTTATAAACAGGAAGCTTATGCAAAATTTGGTGAAGAGAATTACGCAGATGCGTCCAGACAGGCAGTAAAAGATATGATTGAAGATATCAGCGGCGCTCTGTCCGGACAGAAATAATCGGGGTCAGGCAGATTCAGGAGGAGATATATGAGCGAAAAAACAAAAAAAAGCTTAAAGATCGTAAGTCAGGAAGAAATTGGCAGGGACATTTACAGTATGTGGCTTCAGGCAGATGAAATGGCCGATGCAGCCAGACCGGGACAGTTTCTGTCTCTCTATACACGGGATGGAAGCAAGCTGCTTCCCCGCCCGATCAGTACCTGTGAGATCGACCGGGAAAACAGAAGAATCCGCCTTGTTTATCGCGTGACCGGAGAAAATACAGGAACGGAAGCTTTTTCCAGACTTCATGCAGGGGTTCCGGTAGAGGTTCTTGGACCGCTTGGAAATGGATTTCCTCTTCAGGAGGCAGAAGGAAAAAGAGTTTTCCTTATGGGCGGCGGTATAGGGATTCCTCCTATGCTTCAGACTGCAAAGGAGCTGCATGCAGAAAAAACAGCAGTTCTCGGCTACAGAGACGAATTGTTTTTGAATGAGGAATTTGAAAATTTTGCAAATGTGTTTGTGGCTACAGAGGACGGAAGCGCCGGAACAAAGGGGAATGTTATGGATGCTATCCGGGAAAATGCCCTGGAGGCGGATGTGATCTTTGCCTGCGGTCCTACACCTATGCTCCGTGCTATCAAAACATTTGCGGAGGAAAAGAATATTCCATGCTGGATTTCCATGGAAGAGCGTATGGCGTGCGGCGTAGGAGCCTGCCTGGCATGCGTATGTAAATCAAAAGAAGTGGATGGTCATTCTCATGTACATAACAAGAGAATCTGTAAAGATGGCCCGGTATTTCTGAGTACGGAGGTGGAATTATGATAAAAACAGCCGTTAATCTTGCAGGCGTAGAACTGAAAAATCCTGTAATGACAGCCTCCGGAACTTTTGGCTCAGGGGAAGAATACAGTGAATTCGTGGATTTGAATAAACTGGGCGCTGTAGTGACCAAAGGCGTGGCGAATGTGCCGTGGCCGGGAAATCCCACTCCCAGGATTGCAGAAACTTCCAGTGGTATGCTGAATGCCATTGGACTTCAAAATCCGGGAATTGATGTTTTTTGCGAAAGAGATATTCCTTTTTTGAAAAAATATGATACCAGAATCATTGTAAATGTCTGCGGAAAAACAACAGAAGATTACTGTGAGGTGGTAGAGCGTCTGGGTAATGAGCCTGTAGATCTCCTGGAGATCAATGTATCCTGCCCGAATGTAAAAGAAGGAGGAATTGCTTTCGGTCAGGATCCCAAAGCACTGGAAGCAATCACTAAAGAAGTAAAAAAATATGCAAAACAGCCTGTGATCATGAAACTCAGCCCAAATGTGACAGATATCACAGAAATGGCAAAGGCGGCAGAAGCAGGCGGTGCAGATGTGCTTTCTCTGATTAATACCCTTACAGGAATGAAAATCGACATTAATCGCAGAACGTTTGCGCTGGCAAATAAGACAGGAGGAATGTCTGGCCCGGCAGTAAAACCTGTAGCAGTGCGAATGGTGTATCAGGTGGCTCAGGCTGTAAAACTTCCGATTATTGGAATGGGAGGTATTGCAACCGCAGAAGATGCGCTTGAATTTTTAATGGCAGGTGCGACTGCAGTGTCGGTAGGAACTGCCAATTTCTTCAATCCTTATGCGACAGAAGAAGTGGTGTCAGGAATTGAGGAGTTTATGCGACGTCAGCATGTGGAGGACATCTCTGAGCTGATCGGAGCTGTAAAATAATTTTTAAATTGATAAGGGGCTGCTGTAAGCTGATTCGGATGAATTCGGATATGCGATTACAGCGGACCCTTTTTTCGGGGAGAAATGAATGAAAAAAGACAGAACAAGTGATATGACTGTGGGAAATCCGGTGAAGCTGATCATCTGGTTTATGATTCCTATGTTTCTGGGAAACGTATTTCAGCAATTTTATAATATTGCAGATTCCATTGTGGCAGGCCAGTTTATTGGCGTGGATGCTCTGGCTGCCATTGGAAGTACCGGATCTCTGATGTTTTTTGTGACCGGCTGGCTCAATGGTCTCAGCAGTGGATTTGCGATCATTGTCTCACAGATGTTCGGGGCAAAAAAATATGATGATATGCGCCATTATGTGGCTATGTCGATTTATCTGATGCTTGGATTTACTGTAGTAATGACAGTGGGACTTTTGATTTTGAATGAGCCGATTCTGAGACTGATGAATTCTCCGGAGGATCTGATGGGAGATGTGATGTCTTATATGGGAATCATTTATGCGGGACTGATCGTCACTGCCGCATATAATTCTCTGGCGGCTTTCCTTCGTGCTTTGGGCGATTCAAAATCACCATTGTATTTTTTGATCATCTCTGCAACGATCAACGTAATCCTGGATGTGGTTCTGATCAGATATTTTGGAATGGGAGTGGAAGGATGCGCTTATGCCACTGTGATCGCGCAGGCGATTTCTGCCATATGTTGTCTGATCTATATTGTGAAAAAATATCCGATCCTTCATCTGGAGAAAAAGAACTTTGAACTGAGAAAGGGGAGCTTTGGCAAACTGATGGCCTTGGGTATTCCCATGGCACTGCAGTTTTCCATTACAGCTATCGGAACGATCATTGTTCAGGGAGCGGTAAATGTTTATGGCGCAGTTTATATGGCAGGCTTTTCCGCTGCCGGAAAGATCCAGAATATCATTACCATGGTTGCGGTTTCCATGGGGGCGACTATAGCGACCTATGTAGGACAGAACCGCGGAGCTGGCCGTATGGATCGTGTTCGGGAAGGCGTCCGGTATTCCTGGATTATGCTTCTGGCATGGAGCGCGATTGAGATGGCATTGATGTATTTTTTCGGAAAATATTTTACTTACCTTTTTATCAGTCCTTCGGAAACGGAAGTGATCTCAGTATCTGTTACCTACTTCAAGACAGTGTTCTGGGCATATCCGTTTCTGTGTACTATTTTTCTTTTTCGAAATGCGCTTCAGGGAATGGGATATGGACTGGTTCCTATGCTGGGCGGTGTGTTTGAACTGGTGGCAAGAGCGGCTATTGTGTTCTTTGTGGCAGGGAAAACAAGCTTTGCAGGAGTTTGTCTGGCAGATCCCATGGCGTGGATCGCAGCCCTGATTCCTCTTATCCCATACTACTATTATGTGATGAAAAAACATAAAAAGTATGAGCTGGCGCAATCCGAATCCATTCATTGAAAAAGTACAGTGAGTGTGATAGAATGAAAACAGTAAAATTAAGAAAATGAAAAGGGCTTGCCCGTAAATACGGAGGTTAAAGAATATGGAACAGTATAAGCAGGAATTTATTCGATTTATGGTTGACAGTAAGGTGCTCAAATTTGGTGAGTTCACACTGAAGAGCGGAAGGAAATCCCCTTTCTTTATGAATGCAGGCGGTTATGTGACCGGTTCTCAGCTGAAAAAGCTTGGTGAGTATTATGCAAAGGCCATCCACGACAGGTACGGTGATGATTTTGACGTGCTGTTCGGACCGGCTTACAAGGGAATTCCGTTAAGTGTTGTGACCGCCATTGCCTACAGTGAGCTTTATGGAAAGGAAGTTCGTTACTGCTCTGACCGTAAGGAAGAAAAAGACCATGGTGCAGATAAGGGCAGCTTTCTGGGAAGCACCCTGAAAGACGGAGACCGCGTTATTATGATCGAAGACGTAACCACTTCCGGCAAGTCTATGGAAGAAACCGTACCGAAGGTAAAAAGTGCTGCAGACGTAACGATTGTAGGTCTTATGGTATCTTTGAACCGTATGGAAATAGGAAAGGGCGGCGAGAAATGTGCTCTTGACGAAGTCAGAGACCTGTATGGGTTTGAAACCGCTGCAATTGTAGATATGGCAGAGGTAACGGAATATCTTTATAATAAAGAAATCAACGGACAGGTGATCATTGATGATGCCATCAAAGCATCTATTGATGAATACTATCGTCAGTATGGAGTAAAATAGGAGGTTTTTTGTGAACGAAAAAATCTATAAAACAATGACAAGAACAGGAGCCTGCAATCTGGCAGTGGGCATTATCACCCTGGTAACAGGGATTGCAGCCGGCATTCTGATGATCGTTGGCGGTGCAAGACTTCTTAAAAGAAGATCAGATATTCTGATCTGAGCAGGAAATTTGAATAAAAAAACAAAACGTAAGATCAGGCAGATAGGCATCCTGCTTTTTATCGTATATGTGCTTCTGTTAATCTATGTCCTGTTTTTTTCGGAAGGATATGGACGAATGACAGGTGAAGAAAGCATATACAGATATAATCTGAGCCCCTTTGCAGAAATCCGGAGATTTTGGATTTACAGGGGACAGGTTGGTCTGTCTGCCTTTTTTTTGAATGTTTTCGGGAATGTGATCGGATTCATTCCCTTCGGGTTTATTCTGCCGGTCATCAGCCGGAGATGGCGCAGCGGATTCCTGATCGTGTTGTCCGGATTTTGCCTGAGCCTTTGCGTGGAGACGATCCAGCTTGTGACAAAGGTTGGCTGTTTTGATGTGGACGATCTGATTTTAAATACGGCAGGGGCGGCAGCAGGGTATTTGCTGTTTGCGGTCTGCGATCACCTGAGGAGAAAGCACTATGGCGAAAAGATATAGATATTCATTTACAAAAACAAAAGAAGCAAAGAAGGGAAAGCTGTCAGTAGGGCTGGCAGCTGTTTCTCTTCTTTTATTTGCTGTGGCAGTGATGCTTTCTTTTGGATTAAATGAAAAATACGGCTTTATTATCGGAGGTATCTGCCTTTTTGCCACACTGCTTTCTGTTTATGGGTTTGTTATGGGTCTTTCCAGTTTTTCTGAGGAAAAGCGTATGCATCGTACCAGTATTGTGGGTTCCATTCTGAATGGAATCATTATGGTGGGATGGCTGGGCTTTTTTTTGATGGGAGTGTAAGAGATGGAACGTTTAAAGAAACAAATGGAATTTATTGTTGAGGTGGACAAGGTAAAAAATATCTTCCGCCAGACATATCTTGCAGATGCAAACAGAAAAGAAAACGACGCGGAACATTCCTGGCATCTGGCATTGATGGCTGTGCTTCTTAAAGAGTATTCCAATGAAGAAGTAGATCTTGCGAAAGTTGTACCGATGGTTCTGCTTCATGATCTTGTGGAGATTGATGCAGGGGATACCTATGCATATGATGAAGCGGGGGCAGAAACAAAAAGAGAAAGAGAAACGAAAGCAGCAGACCGTATTTTTGGCCTGCTTCCTCAGGATCAGTGCATCTGGTTCCGGGAACTGTGGGAAGAGTTTGAAGCATATGAAACTCCGGAAGCGAAATTTGCCCATGTCCTGGATAACTGCCAGCCGTTGCTTTTGAATGATGCTTCAGACGGCAGAAGCTGGGCGGAACATGGGGTGAAAAAGAGCCAGATTTATAAGAGAAATGAGTATACTTCAGAGGGATCTGTGGAAATCTGGGAATATATGAAAGAACTGATAGACAAGCATATCCGCCTGGGTCATGTGATGGATGAGTAGACGGTGGGCGGAGAAAAAATGAAGGGAGATGACGGCTTGGACGAATTACTGATGGAGCGTTTTTCTCTGGCAAAGAACAGAGTGGCAGAGATTTGTACAGAACAGGAAATAAAAGCGCCTTTTGATGGATTTTTTAAAGCTTCTGCAGAATTACTGAAAAAAACAGGAGAGATTCTGGAAAGGCAAAATACAGAGCTTACACTGGAAGAATGGAAAGAGGAGAATCGTTCTCTTTATTGCGAGCTGTTTGCGGAAAATTATGATCATTCTTATGGGAATCCGGCATATGCAGCGTCCTGCCTTGGCGAGTACGGAAAAGCTATGAGCTTTTTATACGCGGAGCTGAGAGGCACGATCGTATATGCATATGAAAAAAAATGGTGGGATTATACGATTGCGGCAGAACTCTTTTTGGAAATACATTCGGCATTTTCGGAAGAAGAAATTCCAACCGTGAAAATTACAGAGGATATTCTTCGTTCCTATGTCAATGATTATTGCCAGGATATGATGGAACAGAGGATTGCGGAGGCGGTGGATCCTTCTCTTGATTTTGCGGTCAGGATCATAATGGAATCGGATCTTACGGATCTTCGGTATCTTTATCGATATGGAGAATATGTATCAGAAAATGAAACCGGTGTTGCGGAATTTCTGAACCGTCTTACGCAGGCGCAGATTGATGATATGGCCCGTACTTATACGGAGGGATACCGCATTGGATTTATCAATACAAGGAAGGATATTACACGGAAAAAAACAGTGAATATCCGTTACAGCCTTGGCTTTGAGCGGATGGTTCGTGCTGCCATTCTGCAGTTCAGGGAGATGGGGCTGGAACCGGTGATCTATCGTCATGCGTCTCACGTTGTAAATAAACGTGGAAGTGCCCGGGTAGGATTTACAGGAGCTGTGGCAAATCCGCAGTACGAATACGACCACAGACAGGACAGTGCGCTTTTCCTGGACAGTGATTTTGTAAAAAGAAAGCTTCGTTCCATGCAGAATGCATACGACAAATATGAAGAACTGGCAGGAGTCCATGGTGGTCCGGCAGTGATCGAGACTTTTGGAGAAGAGCCTTTTTCTCCGGTATCCAGGTCGGAAGCATATGCTTTAAGTGAGGCGCAGCAAAAGCTGCGGGTGGAACTGGATAATGAATCCGGACAGATTGTCAACCGTTATATTAAGGGCGAGGAAAGAAGCTTTACGATCATTGCTTATCCGGTTCCGGAAATCGGGGAAAAATTCCAGGAGATTTTTGGAGAGATCGTAAAGATCAATACGCTGGATTATAAGCTTTATCAGCAGATCCAGCAGGCCATCATTGATAAACTGGATACCTGCGAGTGGGTGGAGATCAAAGGAAAAGACGGCAATGAAACGGATCTTATCATCCATCTTCATACTCTTGAGAATCCGGAAAAGCAGACAAACTTTGAGAATTGCGTGGCAGATGTCAACATTCCGGTGGGAGAAGTCTTTACCTCTCCGGTTCTTGCTGGGACAGGCGGAATCCTCCATGTGAAAAAAGTATATCTGAATGGTCTGCAGTTCAGAGATCTGAAGCTGGTATTTGACTGTGGACAGGTGATCGATTATTCCTGCAGTAATTTTGAAAGCGAGGAGGAAAACCGCGCTTATATTGAGGATAATATTCTTCACCATCATGTAAAGATTCCTATGGGAGAGTTTGCGATCGGAACCAATACCACTGCTTATGTTGCGGCGGAGAAATATGGAATTGCGGACAAACTTCCGATCCTTATTGCAGAAAAAATGGGACCTCATTTTGCAGTGGGCGATACCTGCTACAGCTGGGCGGAAGATACTCCGGTTTACAATCCTGATGGAAAAGAGATCATTGCCCGTGACAACGAGATTTCCAGTCTGAGAAAAGAAGATATCAGTCTCGCCTACTATGGATGCCATACAGACATCACGATCCCGTATGACGAACTGGGAAGTATTCGTGTGATCGATGACGATGGAGAAAGTCATTCCATTATCGAAGAGGGACGATTCGTGCTGTCTGGTACAGAGGAACTGAATAAGCCTTTTTGCTGAGAATACAAAAACAGTTTGTGCGCCAAAATATTTCTTTGCGGGAAAGCGGTTGACACAAAAATAGAATCTTAGTAGAATCAACCTGAAACAGAACGAAAAAGGAGGCCTACCAATGAAAAAAGTTGGAATTGTAATGGGAAGCGATTCAGATATGCCGGTTATGAGCAAGGCTGCGGCTATTCTTGACAAGCTTGGTGTGGAGTATGAAATGAAGATTATTTCTGCCCACAGAGAACCGGACGTATTTTTTGATTATGCAAAAAGCGCAGAAGAAAGAGGATTTAAGGTGATCATTGCAGGTGCAGGAATGGCAGCGCATCTGCCGGGAATGTGTGCGGCAATCTTCCCGATGCCGGTAATCGGTATTCCGATGCATACCACCTCTTTGGGAGGACGTGATTCTCTTTATTCCATCGTACAGATGCCGTCAGGTATCCCGGTTGCAACAGTTGCTATTAATGGCGGAGCAAATGCGGGACTTCTGGCTGCAAAGATTCTTGCAACCTCAGATCAGGAACTTCTGGAAAAACTGAAAGCATACAGTCAGGAGCTGAAGGAACAGGTAGAGGCGAAAGATGCAAGACTGCAGGAAGTAGGCTATCAGAATTATTAAAAAACGTCAGGGACGCGAAAAACAACCATTATCATAAACAAAATACTGGGAGGATATTATGGATTACAAGAACGCAGGTGTGGATATAGAGGCAGGATATAAATCAGTGGAGCTGATGAAAAAACATATTGCAAAGACTATGAGACCGGAGGTCCTTGGCGGGATTGGCGGATTTTCAGGCGCTTTTTCTCTGAGCAGCTTTAAGGGAATGGAAGAGCCGACTCTGGTTTCCGGTACTGACGGATGCGGAACCAAGGTGAAGCTTGCAATGGTTATGGACAAGCATGATACCATCGGTATTGACGCAGTTGCCATGTGTGTCAATGATATCGCGTGTGCAGGAGCAGAGCCTCTGTTTTTCCTGGACTATATTGCGTGCGGCAAAAACTATCCGGAAAAGATCGCGGAGATCGTAGCTGGTGTGGCAGAGGGCTGTGTTCAGTCCGGTGCTGCCCTGATCGGCGGAGAAACTGCAGAACATCCTGGACTTATGCAGGAGGACGAATATGACCTTGCAGGCTTTGCGGTAGGCGTTATTGACAAAAAAGATCTTCTTACAGGAGAAGAACTGGAAGCAGGAGATGTACTGATCGGTATGGCTTCCACCGGTGTACACAGCAATGGATTTTCTCTTGTACGAAAAGTATTTGATATGACCAGAGAGTCCCTGGATACTTATTATGATGAACTGGGAAGTACTTTGGGAGAGGCGCTTCTTGCACCGACCAGAATTTATGTAAAAGCTCTTAAGAGCATTAAGGAAGCGGGAGTTCGTATTCATGCATGCAGCCATATTACAGGCGGCGGTTTTTATGAGAACATTCCCCGTATGCTGAAAGAGGGAACCAGAGCTGTGGTAGAAAAAGACAGCTATCCGGTACTTCCGATCTTTAAGCTTCTTGCAGAGAAAGGAAATATCGAAGAACAGATGATGTACAACACATACAATATGGGACTTGGAATGATCCTTGCTGTCCGTCCTGAGGATGTGGATAAAACAATGGAAGCAATCCGTGCAGCAGGAGATACTCCTTATGTGGTAGGCCGTATCGAAGCGGGAGAAAAGGGTGTTGATTTATGCTGAAACTGGGTGTTCTTGTATCCGGAGGCGGAACGAATCTTCAGGCCATTCTGGATGCAGTGGAAAGCGGCAAAATCACAAATGCCAGTGTAGGTCTTGTGATCAGCAATAATTCAGGAGCCTATGCTCTTGAGAGAGCGGAGAAGCATGGGGTTCCGGCAGTATGCATTTCTCCAAAAGCCTATGAGGATCGGGAAGCGTTTCATAAGGCGCTTCTTGCTGAACTTCAGAACCATCAGATCGATCTGGTGGTTCTGGCGGGATTCCTGGTGGCAGTCCCTCCGATGATCGTAGAGGCATATCCAAACAGGATCATAAATATCCATCCATCTCTGATTCCTTCGTTCTGCGGAACCGGATTTTACGGGCTGCGGGTTCATGAAGGCGTTCTGTCCAGAGGGGTAAAGGTGACCGGCGCTACGGTGCATTTTGTAGATACGGGGACAGATACCGGCCCAATCATCCTTCAAAAAGCAGTTGAAGTGCAGGAGGGAGATACTCCGGAAATCCTTCAGCGCCGGGTAATGGAGCAGGCAGAATGGCAGATCCTTCCGGAAGCGATCAATCTGATCGCCAACGGAAAGGTTATGGTAGAAGATGGAAAGGTACGGATCAGCAGATAAGGAGGAAACACCTATGAATATATTGATTGTTGGAAGCGGCGGAAGAGAACATGCCATTGCGTGGAGCGTGGCAAAAAGCCCGAAGGCAGATAAAATCTACTGTGCACCGGGAAATGCCGGAATTTCTGAATTTGCAGAATGTGTTCCTATTGGAGCTATGGAATTTGAGAAGCTGGCAGATTTTGCCGAAGAAAAAGCGATCGATCTTACCATCATCGGCATGGACGATCCCCTGGTAGGCGGTGTTGTGGATGTATTTGAAAACAGAGGACTGAAGGTGTTTGGCCCTCGCAAAAATGCGGCAATTCTTGAGGGCTCTAAGGCGTTTTCCAAGGACCTGATGAAAAAGTACCAGATTCCGACTGCCGGTTATGAGAATTTTGATGATGCGGAAAAAGCTCTGGAATATCTTCGTACACAGGCAAAATTTCCGATTGTCCTGAAAGCAGACGGACTGGCGCTGGGAAAAGGGGTTCTGATCTGTAAGGATCTTGCAGAGGCGGAGGCCGGTGTCAAAGAGATCATGGAGGACAAAAAGTTCGGAAGTGCGGGAAATACCATGGTTATTGAAGAGTTTATGACGGGCCGTGAGGTTTCGGTTCTTTCCTTTGTGGATGGAAAAACAATTCGTACCATGACCTCCGCACAGGATCATAAACGTGCCATGGATGGCGATAAAGGACTGAATACCGGTGGAATGGGTACCTTTTCTCCAAGTCCTTTTTATACAAAAGAAGTAGATGATTTCTGCAGGAAATACATCTACCAGCCTACGGTACACGCCATGGCATCTGAAGGCCGTCCTTTTGTTGGAATCATTTTCTTTGGTCTGATGCTTACTGCAGACGGACCGAAGGTTCTGGAATATAATGCCCGTTTCGGTGACCCGGAGGCGCAGGTGGTGCTTCCGAGAATGAAAACAGATATTCTCGATGTGATGGAAGCCTGTGTCAATGGTACACTGGATCAGGTGGAACTGGAATTTGAGGACAATGCAGCCGTGTGCGTAGTTCTGGCAAGTGAAGGATATCCTGTAAAATACGAAAAGGGAATTCCGATGTCCGGATTTGAGAACTTCAAAGGAAAAGAAGGATATTACTGTTTCCATGCAGGAACAAAGTTCCAGGATGGACAGATTGTTACAAACGGCGGCCGTGTGGTAGGGATCACTGCCAAGGGCAGCGACCTCAAAGAGGCAAGAAAGAATGCATATGAAGCGACTGACTGGATCAGCTTTGCTACAAAATATATGCGCCATGATATCGGAAAAGCAATCGATGAGGCATAAATAAGAAAGAAAAGGAGTTCCGTCTGTCTGAAATACAGGCGGAATATGGAAAGGATTATAAAAATGGGAATGAGTGTAGTAGACGCAGTGAAGGAAATTCAGGCAAGAGAAACCATTTTTGTGGCGTATTCTCAGGCGACAAAGCTTCCTTATGTGACCTGCGCAGAAGAGACTTATAATGACCAGGCATGGTTTTTTGCTGAGGAAGAAACGCTGAAAGCATTTGGAAAAAAGAAACTGGATGATAAAATCCTTCTTATGGGCATGAAATATGAGAAAAAGGATTTCCCGAAAATGTACGGACTTCTCTTTTCAGTCGGCGTAAACTCACTGGTATGGAACAATGGAACAGAAGAAACAGAAGTGGAACTCACCAGTATCGTGCGTCAGCCGGATCTCAGTAAGCTGGAGCCGGAAAAGAGACCGCTTATCAACTCCACACTGCAGCTTTCCGGCATTTATTTTATGCAGGAACTGCGTCGTCCGGTAGCCAAGGAGGAACATGGAAATCTCCGTGAATTGGAGGAGGAACTGATCGCAAACCTCAGAAAAGCAGAATTTCTGGTTGCCATGGCACCAAGTGAAGAGGATCCTGCAAAAGTAAACATCCCATATCTGAAAAACAAAGAGGGAAAAATTCTTCAGCCTGTTTTTTCAGATGTAATGGAATATGAAAAATTTGCAAAAGGAAAAAAACTGAGGATTGCCAAACTTCCTTTTGCCAAACTTCCGGAGATTATGATACCTCAGGCAGAAGCTATGGTGATAAATCCTCTGGGATTTAATCTGCTTCTTAATAAAGAACAGTTAAAGAAGATCATCGGTTGATTTTCAAAGAAAAAGACAGTATTCCTGTGTTATTCTGGAATACTGTTTTTTTTCATGTGAAAAATTTACTGTTTTCAAAATATGAGAGATGTGCTAGTATATGTGTAACACGATAAGAGGAGGCTTGAATATGGTCATAGAAATTGATTTTAACAGTGATGAGGCCATTTATGTTCAATTAATGAACCAGATCATCCTTGGAATCGCTACGTCAAGGCTGCAGGAAGGAGATACTCTTCCTTCCGTAAGACAGATGGCAGATACCATAGGCATTAATATGCATACGGTAAACAAGGCATATACACTTCTGAAGCAGGAAGGCTTTGTTTCTATTGACAGAAGGAGAGGCGCTATTGTTGCCATTGACGTGGATAAGATAAAGGCTCTGGAAGAAATGAAAGAAAATCTTATAGTAGCTTTGGCAAAGGGCTGCTGTAAAAAGGTTTCCAGATCTGAAGTACATGAGCTGATCGATGAGATTTTTGATGAATATGACCTGTAAAAAACAGGAAATTTTTTGGAAAACAGGAGGAGCATATGCAGAAAAAGTTTACCAGACAGGCTGAAAATGCTCTGAAATCTGCAAAGAGCACAGCACAGTCCTGTAAGCATACGTATATTGGTACCGAACATATTCTGGTGGGACTTTTGGAAGAACAGGAAGGAACAGCGGGAAGGATCCTGGAAGAGTTCGGTGTGGAGCCGGAGCGTCTTATGGAGCTGATTGGCAGTCTGATCGCACCGGCAGAGGTTCTCACAGAAGAAAGAGAGCCGGAATTCAGTCCGCGGGCAAGGAAGATCATGGATCAGGCATGCAGAGAGGCGGAGATCCGAAAAGAAGAAAAAATCGGAACAGAACATCTCATGCTGGCAATGCTGAAAGAGACAGACTCCGTTGCCACAAGGCTTCTGTATACAATGGGCATTAATATTCAGAAGCTTTATGCAGGGGTTCTTACTGCAATGGGATACGAAGGGGAGACTGTAACGGAGGAACTGCAGTCAGTCAGAAGTCAAAAAAAGCAAACTGGCTCCGGCACTCCGTTTCTGGATCAGTATAGTCGTGACCTTACGGTGCTGGCATCAGAAGGCAAGCTGGATCCGGTGGTTGGCCGGGACAGGGAAATTACCCGCCTGATTCAGATTCTGAGCAGAAGAACAAAAAATAATCCATGCCTGGTAGGAGAACCGGGAGTAGGAAAAACCGCGATTGTAGAGGGACTGGCTCAGAAGATTGTTTCCGGAATGGTTCCGGATTCTGTGAAGGAGAAGAGAGTGGTTGTTCTTGATCTTTCCGGCATGGTTGCAGGGAGCAAGTACAGAGGAGAATTTGAAGAACGCATCAAAAATGTGGTAAGCGAAGTAAGGGAAGATCAGGGAATCCTTCTCTTTATAGACGAGCTTCATACGATCATCGGTGCGGGAGGTGCGGAAGGCGCTCTTGACGCTTCCAATATCCTGAAACCGTCTCTTTCAAGAGGAGAAATTCAGCTGATCGGCGCAACGACCCTGGAGGAGTACAGAAAGTACATTGAAAAAGATGCCGCTCTGGAAAGAAGATTTCAGCCGATAACAGTGGAAGAACCTTCGGAGCAGGAGGCGCTGGAAATCCTAAAAGGTCTGAGGCCATACTATGAAAATCATCATGGGGTATCCATTGATGACAGCGCTCTTGAAGCTGCTGTTCATATGTCGGTGCGTTATATCAATGACCGCTTTCTTCCGGATAAAGCCATTGACATCATAGATGAAGCTTCCGCAAAAGTGCGGCTGGGAGCTTTTCAGTCCTGTCCGGAAACAGAAAAAGCTGAGGAACAGATCCGTGTACTTCTGGAACAGAAAGAACAGGCAATTCAGGAAGCGGATCTGGAAAAGGCCAGAGAAGTACAGGAACAACAGAAAAAACTGGAAAAAGAACTGGAAAAACTTCGTCAGAAGGAAGAATGGAAAAACAGAAGAAAAAATCACAGAGTAACAGAAGCCTCTGTGGCGGATGTGATTTCTGACTGGACCAAGGTACCGGTGCAGCGCCTGACAGAAAGCGAATCGAAGCGACTTGCTCACTTGGAAAAAACACTTCATAAACGCGTTATCGGGCAGGAGGAAGCGGTAAAGGCAGTCGCACAGGCAGTAAAAAGGGGAAGGGTCGGTTTGAAGGATCCTGCCCGTCCGATTGGGTCATTCCTTTTCCTGGGTCCTACCGGAGTGGGAAAAACAGAATTGTCAAAAGCTCTGGCAGAGGCTGTGTTTGGAAGTGAACAGGCAATGATACGTGTGGACATGTCTGAGTATATGGAGAAACACAGCGTATCGAAGTTGATCGGTTCACCGCCGGGATATGTGGGCTATGAGGAAGGTGGACAGCTCAGCGAAAAAGTACGAAGAAATCCGTACAGCGTGCTTCTTTTTGATGAAATTGAAAAAGCACATCCGGATGTATTTAATATTCTTCTTCAGGTTCTGGATGATGGACATATTACAGATGCTCATGGAAGAAAAGTGGATTTTAAACAGACGATCATAATCATGACTTCCAATGCAGGCGCTCAGTCAATTATTGAGCCAAAAAAACTGGGATTTCTTTCAGGAGACAATGAAAAACAGGACTATGAACGGATGAGATCCAATGTAATGGAAGAAGTAAGACGTCTTTTTAAACCGGAATTTTTGAACCGTATTGATGAGATTATGGTGTTCCATACTCTGAATAAAGAGAATATCCGAAAAATCGTTGAGCTTCTTTTAAAAAATCTGGAAAAAAGATGCGAGGAACAACTGGATATCCGGCTGAGAATCGGCAGTCCGGTAAAAGATTTTCTTGCAGAAACCGGATTTGACATGAAATATGGTGCAAGACCTCTCCGCCGTGAGATCCAGACCAGACTGGAGGATGTTCTGGCTGGTGAGATTCTGGAAGGAAGAGTGAAAAGAGGCGATACAGTAAGGGTGCAGCTGTACCAGAAACAGCTTCGGTTTGTACCTGTCCTGAAAGAACAGAAAGAGTCCGGAAAATCTAAAAAAGATATTAAATCTTGATAAGGATACTGTTCAAAAAAATATGAAAATGGTATAATAAAACATATCAGAAGAAAAACCCTAAAGTGTTTTTCAGTCTGCAGGATAAATGAAACAACAGAGAAATTTCAGGAGGACATAAGATCATGGCAGTAGTAAAAGAACTGATTCGTACAGAGGAAAACGGAAGCATCAGCTTTGGAAATTATCAGCTGGCGCAGAAATCAAAAGTATCCGATTTTCAGCATCAGGGAGACGTATATAAAGTAAAAACTTTTCATGAAATCACCAAGCTGGAGCGGAATGGAATGTTTGTTTATGAATCTGTACCGGGAACAGCGGTTTATAACCTTACCCAGGACGGTTCTACCATGAGCTTTCAGGTAGAGGGAGCAGAGGATGCGCAGATTACAGTAGAGATGGAAGCAGACACAGAATATGAAATCTCTATCAGTGGAGCGGACGCAGGAACAATGAAGACAAATCTGGGCGGAAAGCTTTCCTTCAGTGTGGAGCTTGGTGACACAGACAGTGTAGAAGTGAAGATTGCAAAATGTTAAAAAATAAAAAGGTTGTATATTTTTGCCAGGAATGTGGCTACGAATCCTCTAAGTGGATGGGACAGTGCCCTGGCTGCAGAGCCTGGAATACCTTTGTGGAAGAGACCGTTTCCGCAAAAAAAACTTCTTCGACAGCAATCCGGAAAGTAACGGGTCAGAAAGCGGAACCGGTAAAGCTAAAGGATATCAAGCTGTCAGAGAGCGAGAGAAAGCTGACAGATATTAAAGAACTTGACAGAGTACTCGGGGGCGGGATCGTCCCCGGGTCTCTTGTTCTTGTAGGGGGAGATCCGGGGATTGGAAAATCCACTCTTCTCTTACAGGTATGCAGGAATCTGGCATTGTCTGGAAACTCAGTTCTATATATTTCAGGAGAGGAATCATTGCGCCAGATCCGTCTCCGCGCAGATCGTATTGGAGAATTTAATGAAAATCTGCAGATTTTCTGTGAGACGAATCTGGAAACCATACGGGAAGTGATTGAAAAAAAGAAACCGGATATGGTTGTGATTGATTCCATTCAGACGATGTTCCATGAGGAGATCAGTTCTGCGCCGGGAAGCGTATCCCAGGTGCGGGAATCCACAAATATTCTTATGCAGATCGCAAAGGGAATGGGAATTTCTATTTTTATTGTAGGTCATGTGACGAAAGAGGGAAATGTGGCAGGACCAAGAGTGCTGGAACATATGGTGGATACGGTCCTTTATTTTGAAGGAGACCGCCATGCTTCTTACCGTATACTTCGCGCTGTAAAAAATCGCTTTGGGTCCACTAATGAAATCGGAGTGTTTGAAATGCGAAGTACCGGTCTGGAGGAAGTAAAAAATCCTTCGGAGTTTATGCTGAATGGAAAACCAAATGGAACCTCCGGATCTATTGTGGCCTGTTCCATGGAAGGAACGAGACCGATCCTGGTGGAAATTCAGGCGCTTGTCTGCCAGAGTAATTTTGGAATTCCCAGAAGAACTGCAGTGGGAACGGATTTTAACAGAGTGAACCTGCTTATGGCGGTGCTTGAAAAAAAAGTCGGGATTCATCTCGCATCCTGCGATGCCTATGTGAATATTGCAGGAGGCATGAAAATGACAGAGCCGGCTATTGATCTTGGAATTGCCCTGGCTGTGGTATCCAGCTGCAAGGATATAGTAATTCCGGATTCTGTGCTGGCTTTTGGTGAAGTAGGATTAAGTGGAGAAGTTCGTGCGGTCAGTATGGCTGCGCAGAGAGTATCGGAGGCAAAGAAGCTCGGCTTTACCACAGTGATCCTTCCTAAAGTGTGCAGGGCATCTTTGAAAGAAGCAGAGGGCATGAACCTTGTATATGTGGAATGGATTCAGGATGCGATTAAATACATTATGAAAGCGTGAGAGGGGTAAAATGCTGGAAGCAGTGATATTTGATATGGATGGAGTGATTTTTGATTCAGAGGCTCTGGTAATCCGTACCTGGAAACAGGTGGCGGATAAATATGGGATTCCGGATATAGAAAAAACCTGTATGGAGTGTCTTGGGACAAACAGTGAAGCAACATTACAAATATTTCAGAAGCATTATGGGGAAGATTTTCCTTATGCTGTATACAAAAAAGAAATGGCAGATCTTTTTCATGAACAGGCAGCAGGAGGAAAGCTTCCTAAAAAAAGAGGAATTATAGAGCTTTTGGAATATCTTCATTATAGAGACATAAAGGTTGGACTGGCAACATCAACCCGGGAAGAAATTGTAAAAAAAGAGCTTTCTGAAAGTGGGCTTATGGAATATTTTGATGAGATCGTGTGCGGGGACATGGTAGAAAGAAGTAAGCCGGAGCCGGACATTTATCTGGAGGCATGTAAACGGCTTCAGGCGGAGCCGGAAAAATGCTATGGGATAGAAGATTCCTATAACGGGATTCGTGCCCTTAAAAGTGCCGGATTACATGCGATCATGGTTCCGGATCTTGCAGAACCCACAAGTGAAATGGAAAAACTGGCAGAGTGTATCCTCCCGTCGCTTCTGGAAGTAAAAAAATATCTGGAAGAGGTTTCCTGATTTTTTGCTTTGGACAGGGAGGAGAGAGAAAACTTATGACAGCAATTTTAATCCTCATGGGATTGCTGCTGATGTCCTGGGTAATATTCTGTGGAATTCAGGTGTTTCGCATCAGCAGATCTGCGTTTGCGGAAAATAATATAAAAATACATGCGAAATGCGAAAAATGTGGAAGAGAGTACGAGGTGACTGCGGCAGATTTTGCCATGAGTTACGGAGTGAAATATAAGTCGGTAACAAGGACAAGAATGAGAGGAATAGCTGCTGTAAATGAGCCTCAATTTACATATTATGCAAAAAAGCTGTATTGTCCATATTGTAAAAGAAGAAAATATGCACAGATTATAAACTTAAATGAAATTCAGGATACTTCTGTTTCCTCCATTGTGAAGGCCGGGAAAAAATGGATGGCAGCAATGGTAGCAGGAGGAGTTTTGATTCTGGATGTAATGGGAGGAATCACGTCAGTGGTATCCAAACATAACGAAGAAAAAACAGAAAATATAAGACAGCAGCGATATGTAGATCTGAAACAAAAATACAGACTTGATGAATGATGTAACTGATAACAACAGAGCTGACTAAAAACAGTAGAAAACGGCAGGAATCGGAGATGTGTGAAAATGAAATTAAAAAATGTTCTGATTGTTGTAAAAGATATTGAAAAATCAAAAAAATTTTACCATGATTTATTCGGTCTTGACGTGATACTTGATCATGAGGGAAACGTGATTTTAACTGAGGGACTTGTGCTTCAGGAAGAAGAAATCTGGAGAAAGTTTCTGAACAGAGACATCATTGAAAAAAACAATTCCTGTGAACTGTATTTTGAAGAACGGGATATAGAAGCGTTTGTCGAAAAACTGGATGCACGATATCCTTCAATTGAATATGTAAATAAAATGATTACTTACAGCTGGGGGCAGAAGATGGTTCGATTTTATGATTTTGATGGAAATCTGATCGAGGTAAGAACGCCAATGCAATGAGACTGTATATTTGGAATAAAAATACTTAAAAAAGTAGTTGACATATGCTGGAAGCTGTGGTAAATTAATCTAGCTGTCACAAAGAAATGATTGTTTTGAACAAACAATTTGAAAAATTTTTGAAAAAGTCAGAAAAAGTTGTTGACAAACATTTCTAAGTGTGGTAAAGTAAACAAGCTGTCAGCGAGACAGAGATTTGCAAAAAAAGAACATCGAAAAAGTTTGAAAAAACTTGAAAAAAGTTCTTGACAAACTAAAACAGATGTGATAAAGTAAAAAAGCTGTCTGAGAGACAGAAACAAAGAACCTTGATAACTAAACAGTGAGACACATACGATTCTCGAAAATTCTTTACACACAGAACACTTAATGAACACGAGCTGTAAAGCGAAGTGTGAATTTAGTGTGAGTGCGGTCCGAAGGAACTTAATGAGATCAAGCGTAAGCGATGATCGAATTTAGTGAATCGGACTTCATAATTGCAAC
>PPYE01776467.1_pt1 | contig 22944 bp, 21 predicted proteins | sample 1559881 | NCBI WGS metagenome assembly PPYE01 (sample SAMN08240022, study PRJNA423297) | Human gut metagenome, whole genome shotgun sequencing project.
TACGGCTTATTATAGCTGGTAGTGTATAAGCGTGGGTTCATCATATTTGGTGTGGTATCTTTAACTATGGGAAACTCCGCTCTCCCATTTGGAAACGGCCTGACGCGAAACGCCGAGTTTTTCGGCAAGTTCCTCCTGCGACATACCGCTCGCGCGGCGCAGTTCGTATAGCTTTTCATAAAGTTCCATGCGGGATTCCTCCTTTGGGGAATGATGCTGCACCTGACGCCGTGCACTGCGCCTTTGCAGGAAAAGCATAGCAGGAAAACGGGAGAAAACACCACCAACCGGGCGTTTCTTTTTGTCAACCTGAGGTTGCGTCCACCCCATTTTCGCATGAAAGGGGCGGAAATGTCAATGAAAAGCGTTACCCCCTTTTCTTTTGGTGGAGAATACTCTATAATAAAAATGATTTGCACAGCGCCGCACGGCGCGATAAGGAGAATCTATGGAAGAATTGAAAGAGAACAACGCGCCGCGCGACCGGGCGATCCTGGTCGGCCTTTCCTCGCCGCGGCTCGATAAAAAGGAAAACGCGGACGAGGAGAGCTTGGAAGAGCTGGGGGCGCTCGTCGAAACGGCGGGCGGCATCAGCGTCGGCGTCGTGCTGCAAACGCTGCCCTCGCCGAACCCGCACACATTCATCGGCGAGGGCAAGGTGGACGAGATCCGCGAGCTGGTAAAGTCGCAGGAGGCGACAATGGTCATCTTCGACAATGACCTCTCGCCCTCGCAGATGCGCGTTCTGAGCGAAGAATTCGGCGTGCAGGTGCTCGACCGCAGCGGGCTGATTCTTGACATTTTCGCCCAGCGGGCGAAGACAAAGGAAGGCCGCCTTCAGGTCGAGCTTGCGCAGTATCAATACCTGCTGCCGCGCCTCATCGGTATGTGGACGCACCTGGAACGTCAGGCGGGCACGTCGGGCAAGGGCCCCATCGGCTCGAAGGGCCCCGGCGAAACCCAGCTTGAGACCGACCGCCGCCACATCCACCGCAAGATCGACAAGCTCAAGTCCGATCTTGAGGAGGTGCGCCGCGTGCGCGCGACGCAGCGCGACCGCCGCAGCAAGAATGAGATCCCGGTCGTCGCCATCGTCGGCTACACAAACGCGGGCAAGTCAACGCTCCTGAATGCGCTGACCGGCGCGGACATTCCCGCGAACGACCGCCTGTTCGATACGTTGGATACGACGACACGCCTTCTCACCGTGTCCGACACGCTGGATGTCGTCATTTCCGACACGGTCGGCTTTATCCGCAAGCTGCCGCACCAGCTGGTCGAGGCCTTCAAGGCAACGCTCGAGGAACTCGAATACGCCGACCTTCTGCTGCACGTCATCGACATTTCCGACCCACACTGGCTCGAACAGGCGCAGATCGTGGACGAGCTCATCGAAGAGCTCGGCGCGCAGCAAATTCCCTGCCTGCGCGTTTACAACAAGTCCGACCGCTACTTCGGCGATATCCGCCCGCACGGGGAGGACAGCGTCAACATCAGCGCCAAGACCGGCGAGGGCGTGGATGAGCTGCTTGCGCGCATCGATAAGCTCCTCGACAAGGGAACGCGCCGCGTGATGATCCACCTGCCTTACGACAAGGGCGGCCTTCTCGATATGCTCTACCGCGAGGCAAAGGTCGAATCTGTCGAATATGGCGAGACCATCGATGTTGCGGCCGTCTGCGTGCCGCGCGTCATCGGGCAGGTGAAGGACTACATCGAGGGTTACCGCGAGCCGAAGGAGGACTGGGAGGAATGACGTTTGAAACGACGCGCCTTCTCCTGCGTCCGTGGTGCGAGAGCGACGCGGAGAGCTGCTATCGATACGCGAGGGATCCGTTTGTCGGCCCCGCCGCAGGCTGGCCAGCGCATACGAGCGTGGAGAACTCCCGCGAGATCATCCGAACTGTCCTCTCGGAGCCGGACACGTTTGCAGTCATTTTGAAGGAACGGCCAGACGAGCCTGTCGGCTCCATCGGCGTGTTTTCGACGGAAGCGCCGGAAATCGGGAGTGAGCCGGAAATCGGCTATTGGATCGGCCGCCCGTTCTGGGGTCAGGGGCTTATCCCCGAAGCCGTGCGAGAACTGCTGAGGTACTGCTTTGAGGATAAAGGCGCACAGCGGGTCTGGTGTTCGCACTATGCCGGCAACGAGAAGTCAAAGCGCGTGATCGAAAAGTGCGGCTTTTCTTATGAGCTGACCTGTGAAAGGCCGGCGCTTGTGGACGATGCGCTGCGGCCAACGCTTTTTTACGCTCTTACGAAAGAAAAGTGGGAGAAAACCCGCTGAAAGGAACATTGAAACCATGACAGAGTACCTTGTCCCATACGCAAGCGCGGAGAGCGAGTTTGAAGAAAAGCGCTCGCGCTTCATCAGCCACGTTTTCCTTGTGGAGAGCGAGACGGAGGCCCGCGCGCGCATCGACGAGATGAAGAAGAAATACTACGACGCGCGCCACAACTGCTGGTGCTTCGTCCTGCACGACGGTACCGTTCGCTACGGTGACGACGGCGAGCCGCAGGGCACGGCAGGCCAGCCGATGCTCAACGTCTTCCAGCGCGAGGGTGTGGAGAATGTGGTGTGCATCGTCACGCGCTACTTCGGCGGCGTTCTGCTTGGTGCGGGCGGGCTGACGCGCGCCTACGCCAAGGCGGCGAAGGACGCGCTTGACAAGGCGGGCAAGGCGCGGATGCAGCCGTTTTCCGTGCTGCTGCTCGAATGCCCGTATCCGATGTTCGAGCGCGTGAAGCTGCTTATTGAAGATCACGAGGGCCGCATCGAGTCGAGCGACTACGGCGCGGCGGTGACGCTGAGCTTCTTGCTGCCTGTGGGGAAGGTGGAGGCATTCTCCGCCGCGCTCACGGAGCTTTCCGGCGGGCAGCTGAGCGTGGAAGAAATCGAGCAGCGCTTTCTGCCCGGTGCAAGGGAGTGAACCCCTTCAGCGGAGGACGATTTCCGCTCGCACGACAAGGGATAAAAAAGGAACGCACTCAAAAAAGTGCGTTCCTTTTTCGTTATGATGCGTTACTGCTTTCCCGCGAGGTAATAGTCGCTCTGTCCCGGATGGTAGAAGGGGCAGGAGGTCAGCTTGCCGCGCAGAAAATAGGCCATCTCATCCTCGTCGAGTTGCTGGTCACAGTAGTAGCTGTCGGATTCCTCATCGTAGCTGTAATAAACGCAGTCCTCGCACAGACTGACGGACATGAGATCATCTCCCGCGGGTAGAATTTAGTGCTGATACTCGAATTCCAGCTCGTACATGCTGACAATATCGCCATCTTTGATGCCGAGATCCTCAAGCTGCTGGAAAACGCCGTTTTCTCGCAGCATCTTATCAAAGAACATCCGGCTCTCGTAGTCACCGAAGTTGACGTTGCTCATAAGGCGTTCAAGCCACTTGCCCTCGACAATGTAGGTGTTGTCCTCGACGGTGATCTTGAGCGGCTCACTCGCGTCGATCTTGACGGGCTTGGGAACATACTCCGGCTCATAGACCGTGACGGGCGGGAGCGTCGAGAGTTTTTCGGCAATCTTGAGCACAAGCTCGCGTGTGCCGCTGTGGGACGCGGCGGAGAGGGCAAAGAGGGGGAAGCCCAGCGGCTCGACGTGCGCACGTAAGGCCTCCAGCAGGCTTTCATCCTCCATGATGTCGGTCTTGTTGGCAACGACGATCTGCGGGCGGGTGGCAAGGTCGGGGGAATACTGCGAGAGCTCTGCGTTGATGGCGTCAAAGTCCTCGACCGGGTCGCGGCCCTCGCTGCCCGACACGTCGACGACATGGACGAGCAGGCGGCAGCGGTCGATGTGTCGCAGGAAGTCGTGACCAAGGCCCGCGCCCTCAGCCGCACCCTCGATGATGCCGGGGATATCGGCCATGACGAAGGAAACGCCCTCGTCGACGTACACGACGCCAAGGTTGGGGTAGAGGGTGGTGAAGTGATAGTTCGCGATCTTGGGGCGCGCTTTGGATACGACGGAGAGAAGCGTCGACTTGCCGACGTTCGGGAAGCCGATGAGACCAACGTCCGCCAGCAGCTTCAGCTCGAGAATGACGTCGTGCTCCTCACCCTCAAGACCGGACTTGGCAAAGCGCGGGGCCTGGCGGGTCGGCGTTGCGAAGTGGGCGTTGCCCCAGCCGCCCTTGCCGCCGCGGCAGAGAATGAACGGCTCGGAGTCGGACATATCCTTGATGATCTCGTTCGATTCCGCGTCGCGCACGACGGTGCCGCGGGGCACACGGATCGTGAGATCCTTGCCCTGCTTGCCGTATTTGCGCGCGCCCTGACCGTCCATGCCGGTCTCGGCGACGTATTTGCGCTTATAGCGGAAGTCCATCAGTGTCGACATGTTGTCGTCGACGACGAGGACAATGTTGCCGCCGTTGCCGCCGTCACCGCCGTCGGGGCCGCCTGCGGAGACATATTTTTCGCGGTGGAACGCCACCGCACCGTTGCCGCCCTTACCGGCGCGGCAGAAAATGCGCGCCTTATCAATAAAAGATGCTGCCATGTTGGCACCTCCTTGAAATCTTGTTATTCCTGAACAAATAGTGTACCCGTTTTTTGACGATTCGTCAAGAAAAACGAAACATTTCACAAAAAAGAAAATGTGGAGAAAAATCGGGAACTTTTGCTTTTCCGCTTCCGTCAAAGGAAACGATACAAACCGGAAAGGAAGCGGAACACTTGAAAAGACTGATTATGCTGATGATGGTCGTCGCCGTGACAGCGGCGCTTCTGGCCTGCACGAAGGACGGCCGGGAGAATGAAAATGACGACGTAGAGATAGAGCCGCAGTACGCGGGCGCAGACACGATGACGCTGCGCGTGGTGGGCAGCGGGGAAGGCGGCATACTTGTTTTGGCAGGGGAGACGGAAATCTATACCCTGCCGCTCGACGGCGTGACGCTGTATTTAGACGGCAGCAGCGTGTCCGCTGCCGAACTCGAGAGCGGCATGACCGCCGAGGTCTGGTACACCGGCGGCGTGCAGGAGACGTATCCCGCGAAGTTTTCTCAGGTGGTGGCCGTATCGCTTTCGCGTGAGGACGATGCGCGCTATGATCTCTGCGGCCTCTACTTGCAGGTGCTTGAGGACCTGTGGAACAAGGACACGGGGCTCAACGGCGGCGCGGAGATCGTGAGCGTGGATCTGAGCAAGGCGCCCGGCGGACTGACCGCGGGCGAAAAGGCGGCGGTCGCCTATGTGTTCGCACAGAAGCACGGCGTACAGGGCTTGACGATGACGTTTGACGAGCTGCGCGAGGAGGGGTACCTCATGGGCGAAAAGCTGGAGGGCGGTAGCACGGCCTATTCGTTCACGAACGGTCTGCTCTTCACCATCACGCCGGAGGAGACGCAGGACAACGGCGCGTCTGTCTGCTTCAGCGCCGGAAAGTGGCGCTCGCCGCTCGGCGCGTATTACTTTACGGAATGCACGGCTTCCCGCGGAGAGAGTGGCTGGGAATACAGCGTCGGCGCGGAAATGATCTCCTGAGTCAGAGAATATCTTTAATTTGAGAGAGCGAATCGACGATCTGGTCGGCTGCGCAATGCTCCGGAACGGGGCGGTGTGCGTGGTTGTACCAGATCGTTTTCATGCCCGCGTTTTTGCCGCCGGCGATGTCGGCGGTCAGCGAGTCGCCGATCATGACGCATTCGTCCGCGGCAACATCGGGAAGAAAAGCGCGGCAGGCGTCGAAAAACGCCTTCTCGGGCTTGCGGTAGCCGAGCGACTCCGAAACAAATACATGGTCAAAGTAGGGGAGAAGGCCCGACATAGAGAGGCGGTTGAGCTGCTGGTCGTGGAAGGCGTTGCTCGCCGCGCAGAGAATGTACTTTCCCTTGAGATAGCGGCAGATCTCGTCCGCGCCGTCGACAGGAATGGCAGTCTCATAGAGAAGAGCCAGAAAACGCTGCTCGAACGCTACACCATTGGCCTCGATGCCGAGGGCTTCGAAGATGCGGTTCCAGCGGAACTCAAAAAGCTGCTGCGTGGTGAGCTCGCCGCGCTCGATCTGCTGCCAGAGCACATCGTTGATGCGCGTGAACACCGCGTAGGTGGAATTGTCGAAGGGGAAGCCGCGCTCGGCAAAGCCGATGCGCATGGCCTGCTCGGCGCACTTGCCGAAATCGAGCAGCGTGTCGTCGATGTCCATGAGGACTGCTTTGAGCATGGGGGAAACCTCCTGCGGAAAAAGTAAGAAAAAAAGCCCCGAGCATTCGCTCAGGGCTTTTCGTTGTGCAATTACTCAGCGGGGTAAACAGAAGCCTGCTTACGATCCTTGCCGAGACGCTCGAAACGGAGCACGCCGCTCTCCTTGGCGTAGAGAGTATCGTCAGAGCCGATACCGACATTGACGCCCGGATGGATGTGGGTGCCGCGCTGGCGCACAAGAATGTTGCCGGCGAGAACGAACTGACCGTCAGCGCGCTTGGGGCCAAGGCGCTTGGCGTTAGAGTCACGGCCGTTCTTCGTGGAGCCGCCGCCCTTCTTGTGGGCGAAAAACTGAAGACCGATGTTCAGCATGGTGATTTGCCATCCTTTCTGTAAGATGATCGGAACAGGAAGCTTACGCTTCCATGACTTCGATGTTGTCCGGATATTCGCTGTGCAGCTCGGAAAAGAGCAGCATCAAACCCGTTAAAAGAGCCTGACAGGTGCTCTCGTTCGTGGCGGACAGACCGCCGGGGAGCCGGAATTCCACAGCGCCGGAGCGTTCATGGACCTTGACGGAGGCGGCGAGGCCTAAAACATCGTTCACGGTGCTTTCCACAAGGCGAACCGCGCTTGTGATCGCCGCGCAGACGATGTCGGATCCTGCTTCGCTGTAACCGCTGTGTCCCTTGGCATCAAAACCGATGATGCGTTTTCCTTCGGTGAGGAAAGTAACAGTGGTCATGCCTTAGACGGAGATCTTGCCGATCTCAACCTTGGTATAAGGCTGACGATGACCCTGACGCTTGTGGTAGCCCTTCTTGGCCTTGTACTTGTAGACGCGAACCTTCTTGCCCTTGCCGTTCTTGACGACAGTGGCCTCCACCTTCGCGCCCTCCACCACGGGAGTGCCGAACTTGGTGTTTTCGCCGTCAACGATCGCCAGAACCTGATCGAAGGTAACGGCGTCGCCCGCCTCGACGGGGAGCTTCTCGATGAACAGGGTGTCGCCCTCGTTCACCACGTACTGCTTACCGCCGGTAACGATGATCGCTTGCATTGCTTGCACCTCTTTCCTTAATTACGGACTCGCTGTCGGGGGCGTTCGAAAAGCCTCGAAAGCCTTCAAAACTTTATGCCCATTCAAAGCGGCTGTCCAAGTATACCTGCTGGCATTGGAAAAGTCAATAGATTTTTGAAAAATTCTCTGCATTTTTCCGCGCAGGCAAGAGGAAAAGAAAATGCGGCGATCCGGCGCCGCAAAAGCGTGCGGTTTTGCATACTTTTTGCCCGTTGGCAAACAATAACCGCAGAAGAAACAACAGGAAGGAGATTTTTTAATATGGAAAAGCGAAAAGAGCTGTGGCGCGCGCTGCCGTTTGTGATGGCGCTGCTGCTTTTGACCCTTGTGCCGGTACAGAGCGCTTCGGCGATCTTTGGCAGGGGGAAGGAAGAGACGAAGGCCGTCGAGGGCGCGCCGGTAGCGGAAAATATGGCGATCAGGGTCTTCCGCGGCGTTGCGTATGAAGGCGCGTTCCGCGCGGTGGACAACGAGGGCGACGAGATCACCTTTGCCATTGCGCAGGAGGCGAAAAAGGGAACCGTCACACTGACAGAGGACGGCCTCGGCTTTGTCTATACGCCGCATGGCAAGCTCGGGAGCGACAGCTTCACCTATACGGCGAGCGATGCCTACGGCAACACGTCGCTTCCGGCAACGGTGAGCGTTACGATCGAAAAGGCAAATAGCGGCGTCTGCTATGCCGACATGGCCGGCAACCGCGCGCATACGGCGGCGGTAGACCTTGCCGAGCACGACGTTTTTACGGGGGCAAAGCTCGGCGGCAGCTATTTCTTTGAGCCGGAGCGCACGCTCTCGCGCGGTGAATTTATCGCTATGGCGCTTGCGGCGATGGACGTGAGCGCGGAAGAAGTGCAGATGACCGGCTTTTGCGACGATGCAAGCATTCCATCCTGGGCAAAGGGCTATGCCGTGAGCGCGCTGAACGCGGGAGTGGTGTCCGGCGTCAGTACGGCGGAGGGTGCTGCCTTTCGCGCAGGTGATCTGATCACGCTCAACGAGGCGGCGGTTGTTCTGAACCGGCTGCTCCGCGTGACGGATGTTGACCTCTCGGATTACGACGCGCAGGACGCAGAGAATGCCTGGTGCGCGCAGGCAGTGGCGAATTTACAGTCCGTCAGCATCATCGAGAGCGGGCGCTTTTCTGCCGACGAGATGCGCTCGGGCGTGACGCGCGCACAGGCGGCGGAAATGCTCAGCGCGGCGATGACGCTCAAGAATGACCGCAATGAAAAGGGCGGGCTTCTTTCCGGGCTCTTCGGCTGAGGAAAACAAGGAAAAGCAAACAAAAGAGAACGGTTTTCAGCCGTTCTCTTTTGCTTGTAATTGGGAAAAAGCTGTGGTAAAGTGTATATTAGTATAGTATGGATAAACGGGGGGGCGGTGATGCCCCTTTCAGAAATAAGGAGGAAAACGATATGCGTATCGTTGTTTTAGCGGGTGGACTGAGCATGGAGCGAAATGTTTCGCTCTCAAGCGGCAACAAGATCTGCCGTGCGCTGCGTTCTCGCGGCCATCAGGCAATCTTAGTGGATATGTTCCTGGGCTTTGAGGACTATGAGGGCAAGCTTGACGACGTTTTTGATGCGCCGGACGGCTTCTGCGGCGACTATTCCGTCGCCGAGGCGGAGCCGGATCTTGCCGCCGTGCGCACAAGCCGCAAGGATCAGAGCCGCAGCATGTTCGGCACGGGTGTGCTCGATGTATGCGCCAAGGCGGACATTGTATTTCTTGCCCTGCACGGCACCTGCGGCGAGGACGGCCGCGTGCAGGCGACCTTTGACCTGCTCGGCATTCCCTATACCGGCGCGGGCTATCTCTCAAGCGCCATCGCAATGGATAAGGATCTTACCAAGCGTCTGGTGTCGGAATATGTCATCACGCCGCAGTGGCGCACGGTGCGCTATACGGCGGATGAGATCGGCAAGCTCGTTTCCGAAACGAAGCTTCCCTGCGTCGTGAAACCTGTGGCCAATGGTTCGTCCGTCGGCGTTTCCATCGCGCACACGGGCGCGGAGCTGAAGGCGGCGCTCGAAGCGTGCCTGCAATTCGGCGCGCAGGTCGTGCTCGAGCAGTACATCTCCGGCCGAGAGATCCAGGTCGGCATCATCGCGGGCAAGGCGCTGCCGTCCATCGAGATCATTCCGAAGACGGGCTTTTATGACTATGCCAACAAATATCAGGCGGGCGCGGCGGAGGAGATCTGCCCCTCTCCCATTCCCGAGGATTGGGAAATGCGCGTGCGCACCGCGACCGAAACGGTCTATCGTCTGATCGGACTGAGCGTTTATTCCCGCGCGGACTTCATCGTTACACCCGACGGCACGCCCTACTTCCTTGAGATCAACACCCTGCCCGGCATGACGAAGACGAGCCTTCTTCCGCAGGAGGCGGCGGCGGTCGGCATCGGCTACGAAGAGCTGTGCGAGAAGATCGTCGAAGAGTCGCTGAAGCAGAAGAGAGGACTGTAAATGGAGACCATCACGGTAAAAGAGCTGCTCGCGGCGACCGGCGGCAAGCTTTTGCAGGGCGATGCGGCGGCGAAGATCTTCGGCGTGAACACCGACAGCCGTACCGTCAAAGCGGGCGAAGTCTTTCTGCCGCTCGTCGGCGAGCGCTTCGACGGACACGACTACATCGAAAAGGCGCTTTCCGCAGGCGCGGAGGGCTGCCTTTGCGCGCGTGTGCCGGAAGCGCTGCTGCCCGGAAAGTTTTACATCAAGGTGCCTGACACGCTGCTTGCGCTCAAGGACTTGGCCGCGTGGTACCGTTCGCAGTTTTCCATTCCGTTTGTGCAGGTGACGGGCAGCGTCGGCAAGACGACAACAAAGGAAATGATCGCCTCGGTACTGGGTGTGAAGTTCAACACGCTCAAGACCGCCGCGAACTTCAATAACGAGATCGGCACGCCGCAGACGCTGCTGGGGCTTTCCACCAAGCATCGATCGGCGGTCATCGAAACGGGCATGGATCGCGCAGGGCAGATCCGCTACCTCGGCGAGATGGTGAAGCCCGACATCGCCGTTATCACGAACGTCGGCGATATGCACATTGAATATCTCGGGTCGCGCGAAAACATTCTGAAGGCCAAGTGCGAGATCTTCGAAAACCTCAAAAAGGACGGTCTCGCCGTCTTAAACGGCGACGACGAGCTGCTCGATACCGTCACGCTGCCGCAGAACATTCTGCGATGCGGCTTGTCTGCGCACTGCAATGTCCGCGTGAGCGAGGTCGAAGACCTCGGCATCGACGGTATCCGCTGCGTTGTGACGACGGAGAAGGAGCGCTACGCGCTCGCGATCCCCGCGCCGGGCAAGCACATGGTCTACGCCGCGGCGATGGCTGCGGCCATCGGCGAGTACCTTGGCGAAACGAAGGAAGAGATTGAGCGCGGTGTTGCGGCCTATGAACCGGCGGGCTCGCGCATGCACGTCATTGCGCTTTCCGAAAATCGCCGCCTGCTCGACGACTGCTACAACGCAGGGCCCCAGTCGATGGCGGCGTCGCTGCGCGTTTTAGCGGCGAGCAGCGGCAAAAAAGCCGCCGTCATCGGCGACATGGCCGAGCTTGGAGACCTCACCGAGAGCGCGCACCGCGAGATCGGCGAGCTCACAAAGGAACTGGGCATCGACACGGTGATCGCGATCGGTGCACGGGCAAAAAACTATTTAGAAGGGAACGGCTCTGTGCAGTGGTTTCAGAGCGTGGAGGAGGCGATGGACGCCATCAAGGCGGCGTTCGCGGCGGATACGGCGATGCTCGTCAAGGCCTCGCACTCCATGCACTTTGAGACCATCGTGGAAGAGCTGACCAAGGCATGATCGACATCAGCGTATCGGGACTTGTGAAGTCCTTTGATCTCGAAAAGAAAATATTGGACGGCATCACCTTTCAGGTCGATACCGGCGAGCGCGTGGGCTTGCTCGGCAAAAACGGCGCGGGCAAGACAACGCTCTTTCGTATCCTGACGGGGGAGCTTGATTATGACGCGGGCGAGGTGAGCATCGCCTCGGGCCGCAGGCTCGGCCTCATTTCGCAGATCCCCGTGTATCCTGAGGGCTACACGGTCGAGGATGTGCTCAAGAGCGCCTTTTCGCGCATGCAGCGGTTGGAGGACGAGATGAACGCCCTCTCCGAGAAGATGGCAAACGGCGACGAGAGCGAGGAAACGCTGCGCCGCTACGGAGAGCTTTCTGCAAAGTTCGAGGGCCTTGGCGGGTACGACACGGAAACGCCCATCAACAAGGTCGCAAACGGCCTGTCCATTCCGCCGGAGATGCGCGAGCGCCTGTTCGACACACTCTCGGGCGGCGAAAAGACGCGCGTGAACCTCGGCCGCCTCATTTTGGAGGATACCGACATTCTGCTGCTCGACGAGCCGACGAACCACCTCGATCTGCACGCCATCGAGTGGCTGGAGCAGTACCTTTCCACCTTTAAGGGTACGGTCGTCGCCATCTCGCATGACCGCTACTTTTTGGATCGCACCATCACCCGCGTCATCGAGGTGCTCGACGGCAAGGCGGAGTTCTACAGCGGCAACTACAGCTTCTACGCGGTGGAAAAGGAGCGGCGCTATCTCGAAAAAATGCGCCAATACGAAAAGGAACAGGCCAAGATCGCTCAGCTTGAAAAGAGCGCCGAGCAGCTGCGCATGTTCGCCTTCAAGGGCATGGACAAGACCTACCGCCGTGCGCTGTCGATGGAAAAGCGCATTGAGCGCATGCGCACGACGGACAAGCCGACGAAGGAACGGGCGCTCAACGTACAGTTCAAGTCGCAGGAATTCTACGGCGACGAGGTCTTTGCGCTCAGAAAGCTCAAAAAGAGCTTTGGCGACCGCGTACTCTTCCACGATGTTGACTTGCAGGTGCGCGGCGGCGAGCGCATCGCGCTCATCGGCGACAATGGCACGGGCAAGTCAACGCTTATCAAGATGCTCATGGAAGAGGAGTATCCCGACGAGGGCAAGATCAAATTCGGGCCCTCGGTCAGAACGGCGTACCTGCCGCAGATCGTCACGTTCGACGTGCCGGAGCGGAACCTGGTCGACACGATGCTCTACTCCAAGCGCAACATCACGCCGCAGACAGCGCGTGACCGCCTGGCCGCGTTCCACTTTACGGGCGAGGACGTTTTTAAGAGCGTGAGCGTGCTCTCCGGCGGTGAGCTGAGCCGATTGAAGCTCTGCATTCTGATGGACGAGGAAGTGAACCTTCTCATTCTTGACGAGCCGACGAACCACCTCGATATCGCGTCCCGCGAGTGGATCGAGGAGGCGGTGGAAAGCTACGACGGGACGCTTCTCTTCGTCAGCCACGACCGCTATTTTATCAACCGCTTTGCAACGCGCGTGTGGGAACTGGAGAATGGCGTCATCACGGACTATCCGATGGGCTTTGCGCGCTACCGGCAGGTCAAGGCACTGGAGGCGCAGAACAAGATCGACCATACACCAAAGGCTATAAAGGAAAAGACCATTACAGAAAAACTGAAGCCGAATCGCTCCGCGCAGCAGGCGCGGCGCCAACTTACCATCTGCGAAAAGGAAATTTCGGCGCAGGAAGCGGCCATCGCCGAGATCGAGCAGCGGCTTGAAGAGGCCGGAAGCGACTACGAGCGCTACAGCGAAATTTACAAAGAAAAGGAAGCGGCCGAGGAGACGCTCGGCGCGCTGATGGAAAAGTGGGAGACGCTCGCCGAGCAGGCGGGCGAATGAGGAACGCACCATGAAGAGACAAAAAAGACTGTGGACGGCGGCAGCGGTCTGCGCCGTGCTCGGCGCTATGTGCCGGGCCGTGCCCGGCGTGCGCTTTGCAGGACTCCTGTTCTGGTGTCTGACGGCGCTTTTGATCGTCTTCGCGCTGCTTGGGCAGTATTCCGAGCGCGCGTGGGCGAAGTGGGGGCAGCGCGTCCTGCTCGTGCTCGTGTGCCTAGGCCTTGTCGCATTCGGGTATCTTGAATCGCTCGTTATTCGCGGCGCGCACACGGACGGGCGCGCGGAAGACGCGCAGTGCGTGGTTATTTTGGGCGCGGGCGTGAACGGCACGACGCCGTCGCTGATGCTCTCGTCAAGATTGCGTGCGGCGCTCGATTTCATCGCCGACAAGCCGGATATTCCCATCATCTGCTCAGGCGGACAGGGACCGGGAGAGGATATTTCCGAGGCCGATTGCATGGCGGACTGGCTCATCGCCCACGGCGTGGACGAAAGCCGCATTTACCGCGAGGACAAGTCCACCAGCACGCAGGAGAATTTTGATTTCAGCTACGCGATCATGGCAGAAAACGGTCTTGATACAGCGGGGACGTTTGCCTATGTGACAAATGACTATCATATTTATAGAGCCGGACGAATTGCCGGTGTGCCATGGGCCTGCGGTGTGGCGGCGACGCTGCCGCGCAGCGCGTATTACGATGCTTTGCAGCTCAACTACTATGTGCGGGAGGCCTTTGCCACCGGTTGGCTCCTGCTGAGAGGAAACTGAGTATGAACGATAACATTTTATGCCTTTACTATTCCCGCACGGGAAACACGAAAAAAGCCATGGAGGAAGTCGCTGAGGCACTGGGCTGCGAATGCCTGGAGATCCGCGACAAAATCGACCGCGGCGGCACGATGGGGTATCTTCGCTGCTGTTTCGATGCGATGCACAAGCGCACGAGCGCCGTTTCGCGCCCGAAGTGCGCGCGTCCGCTCTCGGATTACAAGCTCGTTATTCTCGGCACGCCCGTGTGGGCGGGTCGCTGCTCGAGCGTGATCCGCGGTTTTTTGAAGCGCCGCGGCTATGAGATCCAGAACGCAGCGTACCTCATCACGCACAAGAGCGAGCAGGACTATAAGGATGTGTTCCGCCAGATGGACCTCTATTTGCAGACACCGCACGTGGCGGAAGTCTCGCTCTGCCCCGATTCCGCGGGCTACCACTTCTGGCGCGACCAGTTCGTCAAGGCCTGCTCTGACTTCATTGCGGAGGACAAGGCCTGATGTGGGAAAAGCTCAAACAGCTCGCGCGCCGCTATGACGAGATCGGCGAGCTGCTCGAAGTGCCGGAAATTTACGCTGACCCAAAGAAGCTGCGCGCGCTCACGCGCGAGCAGAAGGAACTTGAAGCTGTGGTCGCGGCCTATCGCGCGTACCTGAAGTGCGAGGACGACATCGCCCAGGCGCTCGAGCTGACGGGCGACCCCGAGCTCAGGGACATGGCGCAGGAGGAACTGAACACTGCCAAGGCAGAAAAAGAGCGGCTCTTTGAAGAGTTGCGCATTCTGCTGCTGCCGCGCGACCCGAACGACGACAAGAACGTCATCGTCGAGATCCGCGGCGGTGTGGGCGGGGAGGAGAGCGCGCTGTTCGCCGCCGACCTCTACCGCATGTACGCGATGTACGCGGAAAAGCGCGGCTATCGCGTGGAGCTTTTGAACTACAACGACACGGAGCTGGGCGGTGTAAAGGAAGCTGACTTTATTGTCAGCGGCGACGGGGCATACTCGAGATTCAAGTTTGAATCCGGCGTCCACCGCGTCCAGCGCGTGCCGGAGACCGAATCCGGCGGGCGCGTGCACACCTCGACCGCGACGGTCGCGGTGCTGCCGGAGATGGAGGAGGTCGACGTCGACCTCCGGCCCGAGGATATCGAAATGCAGGTCTACCGCGCTTCCGGTGCGGGTGGCCAGCACGTCAACAAGACGAGCTCTGCCGTGCGCCTCATCCACAAGCCGACGGGTATCGTCGTCTCGTGTCAGGAGGAGAGATCCCAGCTCCAGAATCGCGCAAAGTGTATGGCGATGCTCGCAAGCAAGCTCTACGAAGCCGAGCGCGAGCGCGTGGAGGGCGCGATCACGAGCGAGCGCCGCGCGCAGGTCGGCAGCGGCATGCGAAACGAGCGCATCCGCACCTATAACTTCCCGCAAAACCGCGTGACCGACCACCGGCTGACAGGCGAGAATAAGAATTTCAACATCAGCGCCGTGATGAACGGCGATCTTGACCCCATCATCGACGCGCTGACGATGCAGGAGCAGGCGGAAAAGCTGCGCGAGAGCAGCGAAGCTTAAGAAAGAAGAGAGAACATTGGAGACAAAATGGTTTACCATCCGCACGGTGGAGGATAAAGAGAGCATCGCGCAGGCGGCGGACATTCTGCGCCGTGGCGGGCTTTTGGCCATCCCGACGGAGACGGTGTACGGCCTCGGTGCGAACGGACTTGACGAAAATGCCGTGCTGCATATTTTCGAAGCCAAGGGCCGCCCGCAGGACAACCCCCTCATCCTGCACATTCCCGACGCAAGCTGGTTCACGCGCTATTGCGAGGATGTGCCGGAGGCGGCCTATCGGCTGGCCGAGCGCTTCTGGCCCGGCCCGCTGACGATGATCTTAAAGAAAAAGCCCTGCGTGCCGCTGCGCACGACCGGCGGGCTCGAGACAGTCGGCATGAGATGTCCCGACCATGCGGTGACGCGCGCCATCATCGAAAAGGCGGGCGTGCCCGTCGCCGCGCCGAGCGCCAACACCTCGGGCCGCCCGAGCTGCACGACGGCGGAGCACGTGCGCGAGGATATGTGGGGGAAGATCGACGGCATCGTGGACGGCGGCGCCTGCGAGGTGGGCGTCGAGTCGACGATCATCGATCTCACGGTTACGCCGCCGCAGCTCCTGCGCCCGGGCGGACTGCCGCTGGAAAGCCTTATTGACGCGCTGGGCGAGGTGACGGTCGACAAGGCCGTGACGCAGAAGATGGGGGAGGGCGAAAAGCCGCGCGCCCCCGGCATGAAATACCGCCACTACGCGCCCAAGGCCCCCGTCACGGTCGTTATTGGTGGGGCGAAGGCGAGCGCGCGCTATCTTCTGACCCACGCATCGGAGGACGCGGGCGTGATCTGCTTTTATGAGTTCGTGCCGCTCTTTGCAGGGCACATCGTTCACCCCCTCGGCGCGAGCGGCGACAAGCGCGCGCAGGCGCAGCATGTCTTCGACGCGCTGCGGACGTTCGACGAGACGAATGTCGGCGAAATATGGGCGCAGTGCCCGGACAGTAAAGGCCTTGGCCTTGCCATCGGCAACCGCCTCAAAAAGGCCGCGGGCTTCCATGTGGAGGACGCGGACGACGGCAAGATCGTCATCGGCATCACCGGCGGCACGGGCGCGGGGAAGACGAGCCTGCTGCGCGCGCTCCAAAACCAGGACGCGTGCGTGCTCGATTGCGACAGGATCTACCATGAAATGCTTGGGAGCGATGAAAGTCTGCGCGCGGCGCTGCGAAAGGCATTCGGCGGCGCGATCTTCCGAGCGGACGGCAGCGTGGACGTGCACGCCATTGGTCTGATCGTCTTCCATGACAAGGAAAAGCTCTCTGAGCTGGACGCCATCGTCCGCGCGCACGTTCCGCGCGAGTGCGCCCGCCGCATGGCGGCGAGCGATAAACAGCTCATCGGGCTTGACGCCATCAAGCTCATCGAGTGCGGCCTTGGCGCGATCTGCGACGCGACCGTTGCCGTCACCGCGCCAGAAGAAGTACGCGTTAAGCGCATCATGGCGCGCGACGGCATCACGGAGGACTATGCGAGGTCGCGCGTCGCCGCGCAGCAGAGTGCAGAGTACTTCCGTGCGCGCTGCGACTACGAATTTGTGAACGATCTGCCCACCGCCGCTGCGGCGGAGAATGCGGCAGAAGTCTATATCCATACCATCATCAAAACTTTGAAGGAGGAAACTGAGAGATGAGTGAAAAGAACAAGCTTGCGGAAAAGCTGCTCTACGCTCCCAAGAACGGCTACGACCGTCTGAGCGCGGAGGAAGAAAAGGCGATGAACGCCTATTGTGAGGATTACAAGGAATTCCTCAACCACGGCAAGACCGAGCGCCTTTGCGTGGAGTACTGCATCGAGCTGGCGGAGAAGAAGGGCTTCAAGGCCTATGAAGCCGGCATGAGGCTTGCTGCGGGCGACAAAGTCTACTTCAACAACCGCGGCAAGGGCATCATGCTCGCCGTCATCGGCAGTGAGGACTTGAGCCACGGCGCGAACATCGGTGCGGCGCATACCGACGCCCCGCGTCTGGACTTAAAGCCCCGCCCGCTCTATGAAGAGGCTGAGATGGCGTACTTCAAGACCCATCATTACGGCGGAATCCGCAAGTATCAGTGGGTGACCATTCCCCTCGAGCTGCACGGTGTGGCCGTGCTGCGCGACGGCAAGAGCGCTGCCATTCACATCGGCGGCGAGGAAGGCGACCCGCAGTTCATCATCAACGATCTTCTCCCGCACCTTGGCCGCGAGCAGGGCAAAAAGCCCCTCAACGAGGCGATTCCGAGCGAGAGCCTGAACGTGCTGCTCGGCGGCCGTCCCATCGCAGATGAGGACTGCTCCGACCGCTTCAAGCTGGGCGTTATGCAGTACCTCAACGAGAAGTACGGTATGACGGAGGAGGATCTCATCTCCGCTGAGATCGAGGTCGTGCCCGCCGGCAAGGCGCGCGACATCGGCTTCGACCGCAGCTTCATCGCTTCCTACGGCCATGACGACCGCGTCTGCGCCTATGCAGAGCTTGCGGGCATTTTCGATGCCGTTTCCCCCAAGAAGACTGCCGTTTGCATCTTCGCCGATAAGGAAGAGATCGGCTCGGAGGGTGTTTCCGGTATGCTCTCTCAGGCGTTTGAGTGGTTCATGGGTGATATGTGCCGCACGCAGGGCGTGGCGCTCGCCGACTGCTTTGCCAACTCCTTCTGCCTGAGCGCGGACGTGACGGCGGCGTATGACCCGAACTTTGCCGACGTGTACGACAAGCGCAACTCCTCGTTCGTCAACTACGGTGTGGCGCTGTGCAAGTACACCGGCTCCGGCGGCAAGGGCGGCGCGAGCGACGCGAGCGCCGAGGTCGTCGGCAAGGTGAGAAAGCTGATGAACGACAACGGTGTGTTCTGGCAGATGGCCGAGATGGGAAAGACCGACGCCGGCGGCGGCGGTACGGTCGCCAAGTTCATGGCGCAGCGCAACATCGACACGCTCGATGCGGGCGTTCCGGTGCTGTCGATGCACGCGCCGTATGAAACGGTTGCCAAGCTCGACTGCTACATGACCTACAAGTGCATGAAGACCATCTTTGAGCAGGCGTAAGCAGAAAACAGCAAAGGGGACTCTCTCATTTTGAGGGAGTCCCATGCATTTTCTTCTGCAAAAGGGAAAGGAAGATCAATAAAGTGCAAAATTCCTGCAATTCTGCTTGCATAAGCGCAAAGAGCGTGATAAGCTGTCATACGCCTATTTTGAGAACGATCAGAAAGGGAAGAGAGTCATGCTCCAGTTATTTACCGATACGTCCGCCAACCTGCCGGTGGCGCTGACGAAGAAGTACCACATCACGGTCATTCCGTTTTCCTATACGGTAGACGGGAAGGAGACAGATTATCCCGACGATACGGATTTTGACGGCGCGGCGTTCTACGGTGCGATGCGCAGCGGCGCGATCGTCAAAACGTCGATGGTCAGTCCTGCGCTGATGGAGGAATACTTTGAGCGGGCGCTCTCCGCGGGTGACGATGTGCTCTATGTCGGCATGTCCGGCGGCATCAGCGGTACGGCGCAGGCCGCAGCCATCGCCGCGGGCGAACTGACGGAGCGTTATCCTGAGCGCAGGATCGTGACCATCGACACTTATGCTGCTTCACTCGGCGAAGGCTTGCAGGTGCTGGAGGCGGCGGAGATGATCGAGGAAGGGAAGAGCCTCGAAGAGATCAAGGAACAGCTGCTTGTGCGCAGACCGCACATGTGCCAGTTTTTCACCGTGGACGACCTTGCCTACCTCAAGCGCGGCGGGCGCATTTCCGGCGCGACGGCGCTCATCGGCACGGTACTGAGCATCAAGCCGATCCTGCGCGGCGACGAGACGGGACACATCGTCTCCTGCGGCAAGGTGCGCGGTCTGAAGCGCGCCTACGCGGAGCTTGCAAATTATTTTGATACCCGCGCGCTCGATAAGAGCGAGAGCATCGGCATCGCCCACGCGGATAACGCCGAGGGCGCGCAGGCGCTCCTTGCGCTGCTGCGCGAAAAGGGCTTCACCGGCGAGTGCCTGAACGTCGTCTACGAGCCCGTCACGGGCGCGCATGTCGGCCCGGGAACGGTCGCGCTGTTTTTCTATGGCACGGAAAAGTAATAAACGTCAAAGGAGAGCCAAAAATGGACGTATCACAGGCAATCAGAACCAGAAGAAGCATTCGTAAATACAAGCAGGAAACCGTTCCGCACAAGGTTATCGAGGAAATTGTCGCGGACGCGGCCTACGCCCCGTCGTGGAAGAACACGCAGATCGCGCGCTACATTCTCGTGGAGGACCGCGCGACGATCGACAAGATGGCAGAGGAAATGGTCCTCGACTTCAAGTTTAACGAAAAGACGCTCAAAAGCTGCGCTGCGCTCATGGTGCTCACCTACATCACGGGGCGATCAGGCTTTGAGCGCGACGGCTCGTATGCAACGCCGAAGGAGGCGGGCTTTGAGATGTTCGACGCGGGCATCGCGGCGCAGACGTTCTGCCTTGCCGCGTGGGAGCGCGGCGTCGGCACGGTCATCACGGGCTACTTCGATGAAGAGAAAATCATTGACCTGCTGCACATTCCGGAAAACCAGAAGGTCGGCTGCGTGATTGGCCTTGGGTATCCCGACGAGGAGCCCGCCGCGCCGAAGCGCAAGAGCGTTGAAGAACTGCTGACGTATTACAATTGAAACTGCGCGCCCGAAGGAAAACCCTTCGGGCGCTTTTTCGTATGCTTTGCCCGCTTTTTGCAAATCCTAACGAAAATGACTTTCGGGAGGACTTGCCGTGAAAAACGAAACAAAACCCTCACGCGAGAGGGAAACGAACGATCAGGAGCCGCTGCTGCCGCCCATTCAGCCCGTCATTGACTACGGCTCGGTCGTCATCAAGAATAGCCGCGCCGCCATTCACTGCCTGACCATCGCCGGGCAGATCGAGGGACACATGCTGCTGCCGAATACGCAGAAGGCGACCAAGTACGAGCACGTGCTGCCGCTCCTTGCGTATCTCGAGGAAAGCGAGGACATCGACGGTGTTTTATTCCTGCTCAACACCGTCGGCGGCGACGTGGAGGCGGGGCTTGCCATCGCCGAGCTCATTTCGGGAATGAAAAAGCCTACCGTCTCGCTCGTTCTCGGCGGCGGGCACTCCATCGGCGTGCCACTCGCGGTCGCGCCGATGGTGACGATGATCGCGCCGTCGGCCTCGATGACCATTCACCCCGTGCGCACAAGCGGCACGATCATCGCCGCACCCCAGACCTACCAGTATTTTGAACGTTTGCAGGAGCGTATCGTGCGCTTTGTGACCAAGCATTCGAACATCACGCGCGAGCGCTTTCTCGCGCTGATGATGGATACGCAGGACTTGGCCTCCGATGTTGGCAGTGTGCTCTACGGGGAGGAGGCGGTTGCCTGCGGGCTTGTCGGGCGGCTCGGTGGCCTGTCCGACGCGCTGGAAGCATTGTACGAATTGATCGAGGAGAAAAAGAAGAAAAATGAGTGAAAAAAGACGTCTTCGGGCGTCTTTTTACGCTTTGTTCATCGAATGGCCTTGAAAAGGCGGCGAAAAAATGGTATATAGTATTAGTTAAACTGTGTCATTATACCCTGATTGCAAATGACGCGCTTTTTCCAAGGAGGAATTTGCCCGTGTACTTAAAGGCATTGGAGATCCAGGGCTTCAAGAGCTTCCCGGACAAAACGGTGCTCAACTTCGGTGAGGACATCACCGCCATCGTCGGCCCGAACGGAAGCGGTAAATCGAATATTTCGGACGCCATTCGCTGGGTCATGGGCGAGCAGTCGAGCAAGTCGCTGCGCGGCGCGAAGATGGAGGACGTCATCTTCGGCGGCACGGAAACGCGCAACCAGATGGGCTTTGCGCAGGTGACGCTCGTGCTCGACAACACCGAGCACATTTTCCCCAGCATGGAGGAAAACGAGGTCGCCGTCACGCGCCGGTACTACCGCAGCGGCGAATCGGAATACTATATCAACAAGCAGTCCGTCAGACTTCGCGACGTGAATGAGCTTTTCATGGACACCGGCATGGGCCGCGAGGGCTATTCCATCATCGGTCAGGGCCGCATCGACGAGATCTTGTCGCAAAAGAGCGGCGACCGCCGCGAGATCTTTGAGGAGGCGGCGGGCATTTCCCGCTTCCGCTACCGCAAGGAGGAGACCGAGCGCAAACTCGAGCGCACGGAGGAAAACCTGGTGCGCATCAACGACAAGATCGTCGAGCTTGAATTGCAGGTCGACCCTCTGCGCGCGCAGGCGGAGACGGCGAAGCAATATCTCATCTACCGCGACGAGCTGCGCCTTTTGGAGATCTCCGTGTGGCTTGAGAATCTCGAAACGCTCCGCACGAGCGCCATCAAGCTCGACACCGACCTTGCCCTTGCACGCGAGGAGCTCAATAAGGCAAATGCCGACCTCGAGGCGCTGTACGCCGCGAGCGAGCAGTTTTCTGCGCGTATCCACGAAAACGACATCGCGCAGGAGGAGGAGCGCGCGCAGCTCTCGGAGCTCGACGCGCAGGTGAAGGAGCAGGAATCCTGCGTGGCGGTGCTGCAAACGGGCATCGCGCACAACGAGGAAAATATCGCGCGCGTGGAGGAGGAGCTGAGAAGCCAGTCCGACCGCGTCGGCTCGATGGACGAGCAGATCGCGCAGCAGCGCGCGCGCATCGAAGAGCTGGAACACGATAAAAACGAAGTCGAAACGGCGCTCGCTGCGCTGCTCAAGCAGGCGGAGGAACTGTCAAAAAACGCGGGCGAGGCTGCGAGCGAAGCGGAAGCCCTGCGCGCTCGTGAGGCGCTTGCCCTGTCCGCCGCGGCGGACAGCCGCGCGGAAGTTGCCGCCCTGCGCTCGACGCTTTCTGAAATGGACGAGCGCGAGAGCGCCATCGCCGCCGAGCAGGAGAGCGGGGAAGCCCAGCTTTCTGAAACGCGCAAAAGTGCCGCGGAGAACCGCCGCGCGCTCGAAAGTGCGCAGGAGGAAGCCGACGCTATCCGCAATATCATCGCCGGCCACACGATGAAGATGCAGGGCAGAATCGAGCGCGAGAAGGAGACGGGCGAGCAGCACGTTTCCCTCACGATGGAGATGAACAACTTAGACTCCCGCATCCGCTTACTCAGCGAGATGGAAAAGGAGTACGAGGGCTTCAATAAGGCGGTGCGCACGGTCATGCAGGCGCGCGAGCGCAATGCCCTGCGCGGCGTGCACGGCCCGGTAGCGGGTCTGATGAAGGTCAACAAGAAGTACGCCGTTGCGATCGAGATTGCGCTCGGTGCGGGACTTCAAAACATCGTCGTCGAGCGCGAGGAGGACGCAAAGAGCGCTATCCAGCTCTTAAAGCAGCGCGATGGCGGGCGCGCGACCTTCCTGCCGCTTTCGACGATCCGCGGCGAAGCGCTGCGCGATGCGCGCGTACAGAACGAGTACGGCTACGTCGGCCTTGCGAGCGAACTTGTGGAATACGAGCGCGCATACGATGGCATCTTCAAAAACCTGCTCGGCCGCACGGTCGTGGTCGAGGATCTCGACTGCGGCATCACGATCTCGCGTAAGTTTTCGAATGCGTTCCGCATCGTGACGCTCGACGGTCAGGTCTTGAATCGCGGCGGCTCGATGACGGGCGGCTCGATCTCCCGCAGCGCAGGCATTTTG
>PPYE01046924.1_pt1 | contig 22941 bp, 18 predicted proteins | sample 1559881 | NCBI WGS metagenome assembly PPYE01 (sample SAMN08240022, study PRJNA423297) | Human gut metagenome, whole genome shotgun sequencing project.
GTCCAGCTCTGACATTCTCTCCGATATCTTAGACAACGAAAGAATCGGCGAGGTAATCCTTCTAGTCAGAATCAGCATGAAAATGCTTCCTACTATTAATACGCTGATGCCGACATACAGCAGAAACCGACTGGACAAACGGACGCTGTCCTGGATTCCGGCAACTGGCATTGACATTAAAAACGCCGTCGCATTATCAGAGAAAAATCCCCAGCATTCCAGATAATAATTATTGCTCATCCGGTCATATCGCTTTTCAATGCTGTAATTTTCTGTTTTTCGTATCGTTTCCTGGTATCCTTTTCCAGCCTGTCCCAGCAGATACCTCTGCATCTGCTGTTCCATAAACTCTCCGCGGGGCGCAAACATAACCGCAATATCTTCAATCCCGTTTACCATTACAATTGATGTATTGGATTCTTCGCTGAGCTTCCGCAGCGTTTTTGCAAGCTCTCCCTCTTCTGCAGTCTCCGGTCCATAAGGTCTGGCCCAGTAAGTGTAATTGTCGTCAGTTACAAAGCCTTCCGTCATGGATTCTCCTTTTTCATGCTGCTCTTCCAAAATGAGGTCAATTTCTTCATACCCCTGTTCCAGGACCTTGACCTTTTCTGACATATAAAATCCTTCCAGGAAACGGCTGTTGACAAACCAGGTAATGAGAAGCATCAACGCCATCATACCTGCAAATACTAATGTAATTCTGGTACGAATGGAATGTTTCATTGGCTTACCTCAAATTTATATCCCATCCCCCACACTGTCTTGATATACTCGCCTTTTTCTCCAAGCTTGCTTCTCAGCTTTTTTACATGGGTGTCTATGGTTCTTGCATCTCCAAAATAGTCATAGTTCCAGACATTGTTCAATATTTTTTCTCTGGACAGGGCCATTCCCTGATTGTCTACAAAGTAAATCAAAAGTTCAAATTCCTTATAGCTTAGCTCAATGGGCTGGCCATCTATGGTTACCTGTCTGGCTGCTTTGTCAATGACAATTCCTCCTACATTTACGGCATCTACCGAGGTATTGCCGGTTCTTCTTAAAATTGCCTCTACCCTCGCTGTAAGGATTTTAGGGCTGAATGGCTTCGAAATGTATTCATCTACTCCCAATTCAAACCCCTGCAGCTCGTCCCGTTCTTCTCCTCGGGCTGTCAGCATGATAATGGGGACTTTTGAATATTGACGGATGGTTTTTACCACCTGCCAGCCGTCCATTTTCGGCATCATTACGTCTAACAGGATTAACGCAATGTCTTTTTGCGCAAAAAAGGCTTCTAACGCTTCTTCGCCGTCTCCGGCTTCAATCACGCGAAACCCTTTTATGCTCAAAAAATCCTTGACTAATTTGCGCATACGCACTTCATCATCTACTACTAATATTTTTAATCCTTCCATAGGATCCATCCTTTCCTTTAGATGAATGGCTGATTCAGGGAGTCATCCGCCTTCCTGAATCATTGCATTCATTGTAGCAGATTAGATGGGGATTTTCTATAGGTTCACAGACATTTCACAATTGCAGAATTTTACCATTGCTTTTAATTACGTTCTGATACCAGTAAAACGATTTTTTAGGGATGCGCTTCAGACTTCCGTTTCCCTTATCGTCCTTATCTACATATATAAGGCCGTAACGCTTGCTCATCTCTCCGGTGGTCGCGCTGATCAAATCAATGCATCCCCATGGAGTATAACCGATTATCTCTACTCCGTCTTCTTCACAGGCCTTTCTCATAGCTGCAATATGGGAAGCCAGATATTCAATGCGGTAATCGTCTTCTATTTGTCCGTCTTTTAATGCATCTTTTGCTCCCAGACCGTTTTCAACTACAAATAACGGCTTCCCATATCGATCATACAGATCATTTAACGTAATCCTAAATCCCATGGGATCAATCGGCCATCCCCATTGGCTGCAGGTAAGATACGGGTTTTTCGTAGATGCAAATACATTTCCTCCTGCCTGATCCCCTTCCCCATCTGTGCGTATGCACCGGCTGTTGTAATAAGAAAGGGCAATAAAATCTACCGTATTCTCCTTTAAAATCTGCTCATCTTCTGGCAGCATTTCAATACAGATATGATTTCTTTCAAAAAACGCTCTGGCATAGGACGGATATTCTCCTCTGGACTGAACATCAATAAAGAAATAGTTTTCTCGGTCCTTCTGCCGGCTCTCCCATACGTCTTCCGGTCTGCAGCTATATGGATACACACTTCCAGCCGCCAGCATACACCCGATTTTCAAATCCGGATCCAGTTGATGAGCCAGTTTCACAGCCATAGCGGAAGCTACCAGTTCATGGTGCGCTGCCTGATACTTAATCTGCAAAACATTGTCGCTGTCCTGAAACATCAATCCCGCTCCCATAAAGGGCAAATGCATCAGCATATTAATTTCATTAAATGTAATCCAGTATCGTACTTTCTCGTGAAAACGCTTTAAAATCGTCTCACAGTACCGCACATAACAGTCAATTACTCTTCTGTCCCTCCAGGAACCGTATTTTTCTACCAGAGCCAGTGGTATATCAAAATGGCAAATGGTCACGACAGGCTCAATACCATAAGACAGCAATTCATCAATCAGATTTTCATAAAACCTCATTCCCGCCTCATTGGGCGTCTTCTCTTCCCCCGTTGGGAAAATTCGGGACCAGGAAAACGAAAACCGGTAGCATTTCAGCCCCATTTCGGCAAGAAGTCCAATATCTTCTTTGTAATGGCCGTAAAAGTCTATAGCCTCTCTTCCTGGGTAAACAGAATCTGCCGGAAGCTGCCGGTAATCCAGTATCCCTTTCATAACAGGGCGCCGATTGGAGCCATAGGGAATTACATCTACAATTCCCATCCCTCTGCCGTCTTTCTTCCATCCGCCTTCACATTGATTGGCGGCTGCAGCGCCGCCCCATAAAAAGTTCTCCCTCATAGATGCTCCTTTATGATATTGTCAATAACGTCTCTCCTGCTTCTGTATGTCTGCAACCGATTGCTGCCACCTGAGCAAACTGCCCTGAATTTGTAATCAGAACTGGTGTTGTCAGAGAATACCCCGCCTCTTTAATGAGAGCCATATCAAATTCCAGCAGTTTTTGTCCCTTCTTTACCTTATCTCCTGGCTGAATCAAAGGTTTAAACCCTCTTCCCTCCAGCTGAACCGTATCCATTCCTATATGCATCAAAATCTCAGCGCCGGAATTACTTATCATTCCAATCGCATGTCCGGTCGGAAACATGGCTGTAATCGTTCCATCTGCCGGTGCATACAGCACTCCTTCTTCCGGAAGAATTGCTGCTCCTTTTCCCAGCGCTCCGGAAGAAAAAGCTGCATCTTCCACCTCTTCCAGTCTGATTACCGTTCCCTTTAAAGGGCTGGCAATTACAATATCCTCTGTATCCGTTTTGCTGTCTTCTGCCGTTTCTGCTGTTTCTTCTTTATCTTTATAAAACATCATGGTCAGCAGAAAGCCTGCTATCATGGAAATTCCGATTCCAATCAGAGCAATTATTATATTATCCATGGTTCCATCCGGATTCATCATATTGGGTAATTCAAAAATTCCCATCCCTCCCATGGCAAACTTTCTAAAATTAAAATGTCCATAAAAAGCGCCTCCGATTCCTCCTGCAATGCAGCTGATAATAAACGGTTTTTTCAAGGGAAGCAGGATACCATAAATAGCCGGTTCTGTAACACCGAAAATACCGGAAATAAAATTCGGAATCGCCATTTCTTTTAATTTTTTATCTTTTGTTTTGCAGTATATTGCCAGTACAACTGCAGAAGTTGCAAAGGTACAAGCAAAAAACGGCATCATCACATTATCATATCCCAAGGTCATAATATTGTTGATATAGACCGGAATAAATCCCCAATGCATTCCAAAGATAACCAGAATCTGCCAGGTCAGTCCCACAATGGCGCCGGCCATCAGCGGACTAAAACTGCGGACTGCAAGGGTAAATTCTGAAATCAAAGCAGAACCAAAGGTTGCTGCTGGTCCCAAAAACAATACTGCAGCCGGAAACGCTACCAGCATGGTCAGCATAGGAACAAAGAAAAATTTAACTAAATCCGGAACGATTTTATTGAAAAATTTCTCGCATTTCGATGCAAACCAAACAGCCAGAATAACCGGAATAACGGTTCCCGTATAATCTGCGGAAATTACGGGAATTCCAAAAAAATCAATGTATACCGGAGATGCAAACATACTTCCGTTTAAAATGGTATATATGGGACCGGATCCTGCAGAAAGCGTACTGGACTGAATGCCAGGGTAACACATTGCTGCACCCATAGCCAGTCCGAGCATAGGTTTCAGCCCGAATTTCTTTGCGGCCGTATAGCCTAAAAATAAGGGCAGAAACGTAAACAGCGCATCTCCTGCCGCATTTATGATCAGATAGCCTCCGCTTGTGGCAGAATACAGTCCCATTGCTGCAAATAGCGTATTGAAGCCTTTCAGCATACCGCACGCAGCCATAATGCTTAGAATCGGCTGAAAAATGCCGGAAACCACATCGATTGCCCTATCCAGCAGTTTGCCTTTTTTCTTTTCCTCCGGCGCTGATGCAGATTCTGTCAAATTCAGCATCGGAAGAACATCTTCATAGACCTCTGCCACGTGATTTCCGATTACCACCTGATACTGACCGCCACTTTTCATCACGGTAACCACACCATTCGTCGCCTTCAATGCTTCATCATTGGCTTTGCTTTCGTCTTTCAGCGTAAAACGCAGTCTGGTAATACAGTGTACCAGGCCGGATACGTTTTCCTTGCCGCCAACATACGTTACAATGTCTCTTGCCAAGTCTTGATACTTACCCATTTGAACCTCCCGTTTTCACTTCTGTGTTTTGATAACCCCAGTCTAACACAGGCATTTTTGTCAGACAACGGCTGGCCGGACCATAGGTCCTGCGGTTCAAAAAGCGCAAAAAAAGAACCGCTGCTTTTGAAACAACGGTTCAATTGAAAGTACGTTATTGTAATAATTCAGGACGATTTACCAAAAGTTCCCTGTGCTTTAACATCTCCACCGAAGACTTTATATGTTCCTCCTGTCTCCTGGCCAGAAGCATGGAAAAGAAGATATCCAGTACGTAATTGGCTGCCGCAAATGATGTAATAACATCCAGACTCAGGATTGAATCCCTGTTGGGAATCTCTACTGTCTCATGGCACCACTGACGGATTTTCTCATTATACGGGCCTAAAATGCCTACAATATGGTTATTTGTCGCTTCCCGAAGATACCTGGCCATGGTCTCTGCCGTCCGGTTCGCTCCGGTAAAGCTGATTACAAAATCAACTGTTTTTTTATGCTTTCTCGCAGCCAGGTAATGAGCATTAATACTCTCATAAGCAGAACTTTCCACTCCCAACGTAGCAAACTTAAACGCTGCGGCCTGAGCCAGCATATAGCTGACCCCTGTTCCGTAGATATCGATACATTCTGCTGACTGGACAAAGTTATTAATCCTGAGCATATTATTTTTATTCAGGGTCAGCCTGGTATTGGTAACCGCCTTATCATAAAGACTCGGCAAAATCTGAATAATATCCCCATATGTACTGTCTTTTGTAATCGGCTCTTCTGCAAGAAGCTGGCTGATTCTCCTGTCCTGGTTAATTTCTGCCACCAGCTTCAGCTTAAACTCCTGATAGCCGGACAGCCCCAGCTTCTGTCCCAGACGCACTACTGTAGCCTTGCTGGTAAGGGATGCTTTAGCCAGTTGGCTGGCCGACATATCCGGAATCTGATCCATATGGCTTAGAATATACCGAGCCACATCTTTTTCATGACTTGTAAAGTCACGCTCTTCTTTTAGCTGGAATAGCAGCATAAATTTTCTTATCTTAATTCGGTAGTTGGAATGGTATCCATGTCATCAAAGGCCTGATTCTCGCCGCCCATAGCCCAGATAAAGGTATAGTTGCTGGTACCTGCGCCGGAATGGATGCTCCAGGACGGGCTGATAACTGCCTGCTCATTCTGCATAACGATGTGTCTGGTCTCGTTGCCTTCGCCCATCATATGGAATACGACGTTGTTCTCCGGAATCTCGAAGTACATATATACTTCCATACGTCTCTCATGGGTGTGTGCAGGCATGGTGTTCCATACGCTGCCTGGCTCTAATACGGTCATACCCATGGAAAGCTGGCAGGTTTCCAGTACGTCCGGATGGATAAACTGATTGATTACACGCTTATTAGAGGTCTCCATAGCGCCTAACGGCTTCTTTGCAGCCTGGTCAATAGAGATAAAGGTAGTCTTGCAAGCCTTGTGAGCTGGTGCACTTACCATGTAGAATTTTGCTGGGTTTAAAGCGTCCTCACTTGCAAACAGAACTTCCTTGGTTCCTTTGGTAATGTATAAGCAGTCCTTGTAGCCTAATTTGTATTCTACACCGTCAGCCTTGATGGTTCCTGCGCCGCCAATGTTGAAAATACCAATCTCTCTTCTCTCTAAGAAGTACTGGGTTCCGAAGTTTTTCCATACGTCAATGCCCTTGTCAATGGAAACAACCTCAGTAGTCGGCATACAGCCTAAGGTTACCATACGATCTACGTGAGAGTATACTGCAACTACCTCGTTTGCAACATACAGGTTCTCGATTAAGAATTCTTTTCTGGTCTCCTCAGTGGTGTAGCGCTTAAAGTCTCTCTGGTTTGCGGAATAACGAATATCCATGGTTTTTCCTCCTTGTAAATAGATAAGATACGTTTTTGAGAGTTTGTATTCAAACTTCTCTCGTTGTATACAATCTTACCACAACTACGCAGAAAATACAACCTTTATCCATGGTTTATTTGCCTGCTTTTCCAGGCCTATTTTTCCTTAAAACCACAGTAAAAAATACTGCTGTCATCACTGCGCACACCGTTTCTGATACCAATGGGGAAAGCCAGATTCCAATTTCTCCCAGCGCAGCAACCAGAATCCCTAAAGCACCAGCCAGGAATGCCAGACCTCTTCCAGCAGAGATAAGGAAAGAAAATACCGGTTTTTCCACTGCAGTAAAATATCCTGCAGATACCACGTTAAATCCCAGAAACAAAAAGGACAGGGAATAAAGCTGCAGCGCCTTTCCCGTATAGGAAAACAATTCTGCTTCTTCTTTCGGCAGGAAAATTCCCACAAATAATGACGGGCAAAATTCTAACATCAAAACATAAACCGCAGATACAGAGATTGTCATAAGCATGGCGTATTTTAGTAATTTCCGGCAGGATGAACGTTCTGACGCCCCATAGTGATAGCTGATAATCGGCTGAACTCCCTGGGCAATTCCCGACATGGTATTTAACACCAAGGTGTTTATGTAAGAAATTACGGTATAGCTTACGATTCCCGCTTCTCCAATGACTGACAGAATTACCTGATTAAACATAAATACAACTAAACCACCGGAAAGTTCGGTAAATCCATTGGCCATTCCCAGAGGAATAATCCGTTTATAGACACGAAAATCCAGTTTAAATTTCCGAAACCGCAGTATTTTCCGGAATTTTGCAAAATAAATAAAAAATATAACCGTAGACGCTACCTGGGCAAGACCTGTGGCAAAGGCTGCTCCAAATACTCCCCAATGGAATTTCATAACAAATACATAATCCAGTATCACATTTGTTAATCCGCAGGCGGTTACACCTATGGCTGATACCATCGGGGTGCCATCTGTTTTTACCAGCGCCTCCATATTATAGGAAAGAATGAAAAATACTGCAAAAACAGAAATGGTTCCTACGTACTCTTTCACATAGGTTATGTTATCCGGCGACGCACCTAAAAATAAGGCAATCGGCTCTAAAAATATCAGAGATACTGCCGTTACCGCCAGCGATAACACCGTAAGCACTGCCAGATTCATGGTAAACAGGCGACTGGCCTGCTCCTCTTCCTTCTTTCCAAGTGAAACGGAAATCAAGGTAGAGGTTCCTGTTGCCATCAAAAGCCCAATGGTAAAAATCATAATAACATAAGGCATGGACAGATTGACGGACGCTAAGGCGGACTCTCCCACGCCCCAGGACACAAACATTCCGTCCACCATAGTATACAAGGCAAAAATCCACATGGACACTATGGATGGCAGTACAAACTTAAAAAATTTTTTTAAAAGCAATCTAAAACCTCCCTAACTATTTTCGCCCTTTATACAATTTCCAACAATCCTTTTAAGTATGCCAGACTCTTTACCGCTGCGGTTTCGGTATCCGGAACGTTGACAATCTCCAGGGCCAGGCTTTTATTATACCCGATCTCCTTCAAGGCTTTCAAGGTTTCTTTAAAATTATAATGGGCATGGCCAGGGTAAAAACGGTTATTATCCGCCACATGCACATGGATGATCTCTCCCTTTGCCATTCGGATCGCTGTACCAATGTCATTTTCCTCAATATTTAGGTGCACTGTATCCAAATGAAGCTTTACCCGCTCTGCCCCCACTAATTTCAGCAGTTCCAGTCCTTCTGAAATATTAGTGGCATAATCGCTTTCAAACCGGTTCATCACTTCAAATCCCAGATATACTCCATATTTTTCTGCTAATTCTGCACAGACCTTTAAGCTGGTTACCAGATTATCCACAAATTGCTCTCTATTCCCCCTGCAATCTGTAACTCTTCCAGCAATCAGTCCAACAATCACGACTGCTTCATACAAAGCTGCCGTTTTCATGTGGCCCTCCAGCCGTTTTATGGCCAGTCTTCTCTTTTCCGGATCGCAGCTTCCCAAACAGATTCCATCTTGCTCATAGGCGGAGCCAGTTCCAATCGAAGTCAGTGTCACATGATTTTCATCCAATAGTTTATATACATGTTCTCTATCTATCTGGTCTGAATCATATATATGGAGTTCTGCTGCTTTATATCCAAGTTTTGCCATCTGAGGAACGGTTTGTTCAAACGGCCCTCTGAATAAAATTGGATCATCTCCAGTTGCCCCTATAGATGCTGTTGCCGCAATCTGCATTTTATTCATCCTCTCTGATAATTTCATCAATGTTTTCCAGTATAAACGGCTGTCCCTCTGCTCCCTGTACTGCCACATTCTTTAACTTCAATTTTTGAACATTATTAATAAAAAGGCCCATTTTGGCAACCAGTTCGATATCATCCATCATGGCCGGTTCATCTGGTTCTGGATTTTCGTCATAGGTAATAAAAACATTGTCAAACTCCACATAATCTACCTTCATTTCCGGTAAACCATAAATAAACGCCCCTGCTACATGACAGTTCCTGGCTTCGATATTTTTAAATACCATCTGCTTTACGGAAGGTGTCCTATTATCCACAGGCAGCGGCGACTTACATTTTACGTAATCTGAATGGCGGTCTGGATCGCAGCAGTTATAGTAAGAATTCAGTACAAACGGGGTCAGTACATGATCCATTTTTATATTCTCAAACCGAATATCCTCCACTACTGCATCTTTGCCTCTTCCTCTTCTGGTCTTAATCCGAAGCCCTCTGTCTGTACGATTAAACAGACAGTTTTCTACCCTGATGTGTCTGGCTCCTGCCGCCATTTCACTTCCAATGGTAACTGCTCCATGTCCATTATTCATGCAGCATTGACGTACAAAAATATTCTGTGATGGTACTTTGTATTTGTGCCCCATATAATATTTGCCGGATTTAATAGCAATACAGTCGTCTCCCAATGAGAAATAAACTCCTGCAACCTCAAGACCATTGACAGATTCCGGATCCATACCATCCGTATTTGGTGAATCCCATGGATTTAAAATTGTTAGTTCCAGGAAACGAAGATTGTCCGAAAAATAAGGATGAAGATTCCAGGACGGACTGTTTTGAATGGTAAGTCCATGGAGAACTATATTGCTGCAACGATTTAAAAATACCATTCTTGGACGGAATGCAATGATTTTAGCCCTATCGTCTTCCCACCAGTCCTCAAATGTAGCACAGCCATCCAGTATTCCCTCCCCAGTAATGATTACATTGGAAACATTGACTCCAGTAATCATACTGGTAAAGGTATCTAAAGGATTTCCTTCCCAGGAACCCAGATTATACTCAGAATTTTCGTCCCAGCTCTGGATAATTCCAGGTAAAACTCCAAACTTTTCTCTGTCTGCATGACCCGCAAGGACTGCATCTTTTCCAATTTCCAGTACCAAATCGCTTTTCAAGAACAAACTGGTAACCAGATAGCGGCCTTCCGGAACATATACTCTGCCGCCCTTTGGGCAACAGGAAATCGCTGCTTGAATCGCCATAGTATCATCATGGACTCCATCTCCTACAGCGCCAAATTTTCTTACATTCAAAGTGACAAATTCATATTCCGTTGAAGCTGTAAGAACGGCAAGTAATCTCCCCTCTGCTTTTAATTCAATCTGGTATTCGGTGTCCGGCAATAAGCCGTACACCGTCTGGATTACCCTGTCACTTCTTTGAAAAAAACTTCCATTTAACCAGATTTCATATTCCTTTTCTGCATAGAAAATTCCATATTCTTCTATCTCCAAGGTAATACTTCTGGAAGTTTTAAAAATTACCTTTGCTTTCATCAGCCCTTAACACCTCCCGCTGCAATTCCATCTACAAATTGATCCTGGGCCAGGAAAAAGACAATCAAAGATGGAAGTAAGGTAATTACTGACAATGCTAATACTTTGTTCCATTCAAATCCGGTTTCCGCATCTGTAAGAAGACGCAGGCCCAAAGACGTCGGATATTTCTTTACACTGTCAATATAAATCAATGGTCCCTGAAAGTCATTAAATGCCCACATAAACTGGAATAATGCCACAGATACAATGGTTGGTTTTACCATTGGAACAACAATATACAATAATCTCTGGAATGAATTGCATCCGTCAATTTCCGCTGCTTCTTCCAATTCCCTGGAAACCGAACGCATAAACTGTACCAGCATGAAAATAAAGTATGGCTCTGCCCCAAAGAATGCCGGCACGATTAAAGGCAAATAGGAATTTGTCCATCCCCAACTTCTAAACAACAAAAACTGCGGAATATTTAATACTACCTGAGGCAAAAACAGAGTTGCAAGTAAAATGGAAAACCAAAATTTCTTTCCTGGAAATTCAAATCTGGAAAATCCATATGCTGTTATTACGCTGGCAATTACTGCGCCAATTACCTTCGGAATCACAATCTTAAATGTATTGATTAAATATAAGCTGTATGGATTTCCGGTTGCATTCCACGCATCTATATAAGGCTGGAAAGACGGATTTTCCGGAATAAAGCTGATTGTAGAGTAAATTTCATTATTACTGGATTTAAACGATGCTCCTACCATCCACAGCATCGGATAAAACATAACAAATCCAACCAGAATCAAAACCGTATAACGGAGAATTGTGCTGATTGTTTCTCTTGCTTTTTTACTCATTGTCTCTTTCCTCCTTTAATTGCTGTCATCTGAGTAGTAAACCCAATATTTCTGGCTGGCAAATGAAACTAATGTCAATACGGTAATAATGATAAACAGCAACCAGGCCATTGCGCTTGCCAGGCCCATTTCATAAGTGCGGAATGCATTCTGATAAATCAATAAGGAAATCAGCGTAGTAGATCCTAACGGGCCGCCCTTGGTTATAATAAAGGCGCTGTTAAATTCCTGGAATGCTTCACACACCTGTGTAATTAAGTTATAGAAAATAACCGGAGTAATTAATGGCACTGTTACAGAGAAAAATTGTCTCCATTTTCCAGCGCCGTCAATTGCAGCTGCCTCATAAAGTTCCTGTGGTACTCCCTTTAAGGCTGCTAAAAAGATGACCATTGCGGATCCAAACTGCCATACTCTCAGCAGGCAAATTACAAGTAGTGCATAGTGGGGACTTCCCAAAAAGTTAATTTTTTCTCCTCCAAACATAACAATCATCTGGTTAATCAAACCATCTGACTGAAAGATAAATTTCCATACAACTGCGATTGCTACAGAACCGCCTAAAATAGACGGAATGTAATAAATTGTTCTGAACAGCTTTACAAATTTTAATTTAAAATTCAGTATATAAGCAATAAATAAGGAAAATGCCAGTTTTAATGGCACTGTAATAAACGCATATTGGAACGTAACTTTAAAAGCTGTCATATACTTTTTGGTATGGAAAATATCAATGTAATTCTCTAATCCTACAAATTGCGTTCCTTCTTTAAATAGGCTGTAGTCTGTAAAGCTATAAAATAAAGACATAATAAAGGGATAACATTTAAAAATCAAAAATCCAATAATCCATGGAAGTATGTAAAAAAATCCCCGATATTTACGAAACTGCAGTCTCCTGTTTCTTTGTTTTAATATCTTCTGATTTGCCGGTAATCCATCCATACTCTTACCTTAACCTTTCTCATTGAAAAGCTCGGCTGTTGTCATCATTAAAACACCTGCCGCTTTTACATCATCATCTACTACTGGTTCTGACAGATAGTATGCAATACTTCCATCCCTCTCATTTCTAGGTCCTAGTCCTGCTACTGCACAAGTTCCTGCCAGGTGAGGATTGTCTTCCTTATCGATATAAAACTTCTTTTCTAAAACTGCATTATAAATTTCTTTTCCTCTTTCCAGATATTTGTCTGTCAGCAATGCTCCTGTCCTGCACCCCTTTATAATACTGTAAGCAATCATCAGAGAACCCGATGTTTCCAAATAATTTCCTTCTTGATCTGGAAGCGCAATCAGTTGGTAAAATAGTTTGCTTTCCCTGTCCTGATACTGTAATACTCCATGGATTGCTTCCCGCAAAAGTTCTCCCAGCCGCGCCTTTACATCGTATAATTCCTCATCGGCCAACTCGTAACAGTCAGCCAGCGCCATCAAAAACCATCCAATAGATCTCAACCAGAAATTGGGAGAAAGGCCTGTTTCTTTGTCTGCCCATTTTCTATCTTTGTACTCATCGTATGCGTGGTAATAAAGGCCTGTTTTTTCATCATACAAGATGTTCCTTACCTGATTAAACTGGTTTAAGATATCATAATAATGGACTTTTCCTCCCCAGCGATTTTCATATTCCATGTAAAAAGGCTGTCCCATATAAAGTCCGTCCAGCCACACCTGGAAAGGATAAATCAACTTATGCCAGAAATTTCCAGTAGTAAGCCTTGGCTGGTAGCGCAGCTGCGTCATAAGTGTCTCGCAAGCTCGATGATAACGTTCTTCTTTGGTTACATCATAGAGAAAATAGAAAATATTGCCTGCGTTAATGAAATCCAGATTATATTCTTCCATATGGTAACTGAGAATGGTTCCATCTTCTTTGACATAAGGACTTACCATTTTCTCAATATAATTTAAATACTCTTTGTCCCCTGTTTTTTTGTACATTTTGGCTGCACCCATAAATAAACATCCATCTTCATAATTCCACTCATGCATGGTCTGACCATCAATCTCTACCAGATAATCATCCAGACCACGGTATGTTTTCATAAAATATTTAAAATATGTCGTAAGGTCCATTTTCCTCTCCCCATCTTACAATTTCATCAGATTTTAAGCTGCAAAAAGGACGCTGTCAGCCAGCGCCCTTTTCTTGCCATGTTTAGTACGGATTGGCTGCATTTACATCATTGATGGAATCAATGAGATACTGGGCCATTTCAGCTGGATCCGCTCCCGCACTCAGATTGTCAAATACTTCATAATAAACACCAGTGCGTTCTTTTAATGCGGAGTTTTCAAAATTCGGATCAAAGGTGTACTGGCAAAAATCTAATACTTTCTGGTTTCCTTCCAGAGTCATTCCTCCCAGGATTCCTTCATCTTCCAGAATCTTCTTGGCCGCTGTATTGCAGACAGTTCCTCTCTCTGCTCCCATCAGTTTTACACCAGTTTCATTAGAAGTTATGTATTCCAGCAAAAGAGCCGCTTCTTCTTTATGCTCGGAAGTTTCTGTAATTGCAAAGCCTTGGGAAACTTTACTCATTCCTGCTCCGTTTGGTCCTAAATCTGTTGGAAATTCGCCTAAAACCAGTTCCTGTCCCTCGTCTAAAGAATCTGCAATTTCCTGAACATTCGAGTCATATTCTGTAAGTCCTGCATAATGTCCGTCCATCCACTTTTTATTAGATAAGAAGTTTTCAGCTCCGTCTCCGGCAATGGTAGAAATTTCCGGAAATACGTGGTCTTCTTCCAAAGAATTAATCCAGTTCATGCCATCGGTTACTTCTTCTACTGTATAGTTGACCTGAAGATCTTTAATCCACTCTTTTCCATACTTTTCCTGAAGATACATTACCATCCAGATCATTCTCTCATACCCTTCTTCTGCTAATGGATAGTAATCGTCGCCCAGCTTTTCTTTAAATGCTTTACCTGCTGCCCTCAGTTCCTCAAAGCTGGTTGGGACCGGCACACCTGCCTTATCAAATGTAGTCTTGTTATACATTGGAAGCTTACCGGTAATAGAAATTGGCACTCCCTGAAGTTTACCGCCTACTGTCATGGCTTCCAGATTACTTTCTGACCAGTTGTCCAGTGAAATAATATCTTTATATTCGTTTAAATCTACAAATTTAGATCCATCAGAAGAAAACTGATACAGCCAGTTCCAGTTAATCTGCATTAGATCCGGAGCAGTTCCTCCTGCCAGCTGAGTTGCTACTTTATCCGTCCATCCATCCCAGGAAGAATATTCGCATTCCACTGTAATCCACGGATATTCCTTCTCAAAAGCCTCAACTGCCGCCATCGTTGCATTATGTCTGTTTTCTCCACCCCACCAGCTAAACCTAAGAGTAACTGGTTCTTTTCCAGCCGGATTACCAGCTTCTTGTTCTACTGCTTCGTTTTGAGTATCATCTGCTGTACGATCCTGTGTTTCAGAAACTTTGGTTTCCTGAGCGTTATTCCCACTACAGGCAGTCAATGAAAATACCATAGCTGCTGCTAAAATCGCTGCTGTAATCCTTTTTTTCATGGTAATTCTCCCCTCTATATATAGTTCTCCTCACTATTTCACCAAATTTTTATTTTATTTTTTTGCCTCTAATTCTGCTTTTGTCAGTTCGATTTCAAACCATACGTAGTTGACATTCTCGCCTTCCTTAATCTCAATGGCATGTTCGATGTCTGTAGGAATAAATGCCCAGTCTCCTTCATGCAGTTCGATTTCCTCCCCTGCTGCCCGATAAACAAACTTGGTGTCTGGCATTCCATAGTACCACTGATATAAGTTGTCATGGCTATGTGGCTCTGCCTTATTGGGGCCTTTTCCAATAATTGCTCCCATAGTCATTCTGGTTAAAAAATGAGTATCCAAAATAGAGTATGCTTTGATTCCTTCCGGTCGGAATCCCTCAATATACTGGATACAGTCATTTAACGGGCAAAATCTTGGAAGTGCAATATGCCAATGTCCAAACTGTTCATAGTCTTCTGGAAGCATTACACAGGTAAGCTGTAAAAATTCCATATCTGTCACTGCATGGAGAACATTCACATCTTTATCCATATTCGGAATGAAAAGAGAAGGTTCTTCAATATTAAATGCTTTTTTCGGAGTTACTACAAATCCTTCTCCGTTTGTAAAGTAGTAAATCTGTGTCTGGTCTGCAAAAGTCTCTAATGTTACAACGGTTCCTGCCTTTACCTGACATTTCCATGTATGAACCCCTTCTACCATTCCTGGAAGCATTTCTGCTCTGAAAATTCCATTTCCCAGGTCTGTGAAAACCATATCCTCTTTTTTCTGAAATTTGATAATTGCCATTTCATGTTCCTCCCTTGCATTTCTTTCAATTAGTTCTGCCAAAGAGACTGTACTTGTACCCTTACCTGTTCTCTGTCTATTTCTCCAGTAAGATAGCGCCCCCAGATTTCTCCGTTTTTTTCCTTTTGTTCTTCTGAAATTTCACAAGATAGATCGTATACTGCCTTTCCCTCCAGAACTGCAGATTTTATCTGAGAAGCGATTGGAGAAAGATGATCCGTTCTTTCATCCTGCATTCCAGAAACGCTTAAAAGCCCCATCGTTTCTTCCAGATAATCCCTTGCATCTTCTGAAGTAGAAAGCCATGTCAAAAATTCTTTTGCTTCTTGAGGATGCTGGCTGCTTTTAGTAACAGATAACGTAAGAATTTCTATGGGAAACTTGTTTTTTTCAGCTTCTTCATAGAAAGGGATTGGCCCAATTTTTATATGCTTTTCCAGTTCCGGCGCCGATTTTTTCAAAACCGGTTCTATCCAGGTCCCTTCATTGTTCAGCATAGCATACCGCTCAATAAAAAAATAATTTCTCGCAGTATCTTTATCTGTAGTAAGGGCATTGTGATTTCCATACAAGAGCGTACTGTCCAGAAAATCTGCAAGTGCATTTATGCTTTCTTCCTGATCTTTCTGCACCATCTGAACCCAGAACAACTGGCTGGTTGTTGTCAGCAATGTTTCCTTATAGTGATTCATAATCGGTTTTATTTCTGCATCTTCCAGCTTCTGACATAATTCCTGAAATTCCTGCCTGGTTTCAGGAATGTTCGTTGTTCCTGCCTCCCTTAAAAGCCGTTGGTTATAAAGAACGCCTCTGGCTAAAACCGCAATCGGTATAGAGTAAAGAGAGTCTTTCAGCTTTCCCTTTTTTAGAAGTTCTTTGGAAAAAATTGGGTCAAACTGGCATTCTTCTAATGGAACCAGCTGTTCTTTCCACAGTTCTAGCGAATCGCCGTATCCTACGCTTATCATATCTGGAATGTTCTGTGATGCCACACTAACATTTAGCAAATCCGAATACATACTGCGATCCACCAGATTCCATTTGATGTCTTGAATTTCAGGATGAGTTTTCTGATACAGTGCTGTCAGTCCTTCTGTGTATCCGCTCCATTCTGCTTCCGGCAGACTAATGGTCAAGGTAACTTTTGCCAGTTCCTTCTGCTGTTCTGCTGTTTGCGTATTCCCACATCCTGCAGCTGCTGCAAGCAAAAGAAGGGTGATTCCACATTTGATGTTTTTCCTCATGTCCAAACCTCCTGGTATTTAGTTATTTTATCATACCATGGGGCTTGTCCCCATCCAATCCCTTTTTTTCTTTCTGTCCTTTACAGTGTCTCTTTGATTTGATGAACTTATTGTATCGTAAGTCTTTCTTTTATTACACTCACGTTTTTGATTTGTTAGGAGGACTATTTTGACTTTTTATATTTTTGTAGTATACTAATACCATATTCGGTTGCTCTATGGGGGAAATTTATGAATACGAAACCATTTATCAGTATCCGCATTAAGGTATTAATTTTGCTTTCTTTCTGCATTATGATCCCATTTGCCTTTTATTGGTTTTTTTCTTATGAATATATCCGTACCTCTCTGGACGAAGAATTTGTTTCCCAGTCTACAGATGTTTTAACATCCTCCGGAAATAGTATCTCTGATTATCTCCGTCTGGCAGACTACACCGCTAGAGGTTTGTATTTTAATTCGGAAGTTATGGATATTTTATCCGGAGAGGAAGACTCTCTTTCTGATTATCAGCTTTTGCAGACGGAATCCCGAATTTTTGATTTTATGCAAATGCTCTTTTCCAGCCTTCCAGAATCCTCTCAAATTCACCTTTCTGCCTTTCACCTGAAAAAATCCCTGCTTCTCCAACAGGATATGCAGCGCTATGAGAAGGATCACATTTACCTGAATGCAGAACGAACTTTTCCCTGCGAACCTTATCACACCTATGTAAGTCCAACTCATATGCAGTCCGACTATAACTTTCTTAATCTGGCAAATCGGAAATTTAATCTGGTCTTTACCATACATATGCCTATTTACCAGATTCCTTCTGCTACAGATTCATTAGGAGAACTTTCGATTGATATTCCAATTTCTGTGCTGGAAGAAATGTGCCATTCTTTATTAAAAAAAGAGGAATCGTTATGTATTCTGGATAGCGACGGCAACTATATTTACAGCAGTAATCCATCAGAAATCGCAACAAAAACAAAATCCCCGATTTTGCTGGATATCCTGTCTTCTGATTTAGACTATGAAAAAGCCCATTTAATAGAAACCCAGAAGGATAATCTAATCATCTGCAGCAGAATCCCTTTAGAACCATTTGACTGGTATCTGATAAAAATTTCTCCAAAGGATTTTGTCTATGCGAAAGCCAATCACTTTTTCAACTTAATGTTCTATTCCTTCATTACTGTCACTGCGGCAGAACTTTTACTTATTTTTATTACTGCCATTCGTCTTACCCGACCATTAAAACAGGCCACTGCCTATGCTGAAGCAGTAAGTCAAGGAAATTTAAATACAAAAATGTCCTCTTTTATTACTTATACCCAGAATGACGAAATCGGACGTATGCTGATTGCCATCCGGAAAATGATTCACTCTATCCGGCATTTTACCATTCATCAATATCAGTTGGAACTTGCCAACCGAACCAGTGAATTAAAGGCCTTACAAGCCCAGATTAATCCACATTTTATCCACAACACTCTTCAATGTCTGGCTACTAATGCACTGGAAGGTGGCAATCTGCCTTTGTACCAGTCCATTACCTCCCTTGGACAAATGATGCACTATTCCATGGATACCAGGCAAAGTCTGGTTCCCATTATAGATTCCCTGCATTACATTGATGTATATCTACAGCTACAACAAATGCGTTTTCCCAGTAATATGACCTCTGTTTTTGAGATACCTGACGAGGTAAAATCCATGCTGATTCCGAAAATGACGCTGCAGCCCCTGGTAGAAAATTCTATCCGCCATGGTAATTTGCTGAAAATAGAAAATGGCCGTCTTGTGATACGTGCCTATCGCCAGGAACGCTATCTCCACATTTTCGTAGAGGATAATGGAATCGGAATGTCTTTTGAAAAGCTTTCTCAAATTAACAAATCTCTGGAACAGGTTCGAAGCAGCATGGCCAATTCAGATGTAAAAGGATTTGTTTCCTCTCTGAATCTGTTTTCTGCAGATTCAGAAGAATACCAGCCTATTGAAAAAGCAAAGGAACAGCGTTTTGTTTCCAACAGTATTGGTATTTATAACGTATATCAGCGTCTTTTACTGTATTTTAAAAATCAGTGTACCATGTATTACGAAAGCAATGACACCTGCGGCACTACTGTCCATATCCAGATCGATTACGATATGTTAGAAGAAAATACCGCCAGCAAGGAGATTTAGAAATGAAGGTAATGATTGTTGATGATGAAGCTCACGTAATTACTGCTGTGAAGCTGCTGGTCCCCTGGAACGAGCTGGGAATCACACAGATTTTAGAGGCTTCCAACCCTCAAGATGCCATCCGGATTATGGAACAGGAACAGCCGGAGATTCTGATTACTGATATCGTTATGCAGGATTTATCTGGTATTGACTTAATGGAATATGTCAACCATGCGCCTTTCCATACAAAAGTAGTTGTCATCTCCGGATATAATAATTTTGAATATGTCAGAGGTTCTCTGCAAAACGGCGGTGTAGATTATCTATTAAAGCCTCTGGATCAAAATCAGTTGATCGCCGCAGTAAAGAAGGCAGTCTGCTCCTGGAACGAAGAGGAGTCTTTACGAGCCGCTGTTCAGTCACATGCAGACAAAATTCACTCGATGACTGCCCTGTGCAAAGAAAATCTGCTTTCTAAATTATTAGCTGAGGAACAGCAAGAGCAAACTTATCGGGAACTGATTCAGCTTTGTCCGGAACTTGGCAGTCAGTCCAACTACGGATTTGCCTACTGTCTCCTAAAACCCTTTGCCCCTAATCAGGACGAACTTTCTGTTTTTCGTGATATGCTTGGAACTTTTGCTGAAAATACCAAAGCCGGTTTTCTTTTGCCTTCCGGTAATTCTCAGGAAATTTTATTTTTCTTATCCAATCCGGCTTCTGAAATTTTAAATCAATTAGAGCAGCACCTGACTGAATGGAATACCCAATTTTCTTTTCCAGTTTCCATGGGACTTTCTCTATCTGGAACGTTCCCGAATAAGCTGAAAGAAACTCTTGACCAGTCAAAAAAAGCATATGGATGTTTGGATTCTGTTTCTCTGACACCCATCTTATGCCGGATTGATGGTTTTTCTTCAGATTCTCTTGAATACCACCCTCTTTTGCCTTCGTCCGAAGAAAAAGAGCGCTGGCTGCTTTCTGCTCTTCTGACCGGCAACGAAGAACTGGTTGATCAGAAAATCAATAACTGGCTGCATTACCGCCTGGATACTTCCCATCCGCAGCTGGAAAATGTTCTGCAGGTAATTGAAGAAGAAAAACAACTTTTTACCAATTGGGCACATATGTTCGAAAAACGTCATCAGGGATTTTACCATCAAGACTCCTACCGCCTTTGCTGCTATGCGGATGTTTGTGATTCTGGATTTTCTTTCTCTTTCAGTAAGTTCCAACACCGGATTCATATGGATATATTTTTCCTGTATCAGGAACTGAAAGATTTTCATTCTCCAGAATCCGATATGATTTATCAGGTAGCGCATTATCTGGAGCTGAATTATAATCAGCCTTTCAGTCAATTTGCCTGCGCCCAGATGTTTTATGTAAACAAGGAATATCTTTGCCGAAAATTTAAAAACACCTTTCATATCAGCATGGTTACTTATCTCAATAATTTAAGGATTCATCATGCAAAACGATTATTAGAAGACTCTTCTATTAAAATCCGGCAGATTGCCCATGAAGTAGGCTACGAAGATGAAAAATATTTTTCCCGCCAGTTTAAAAAGGTCACTGGCATGACTCCCAACGAATACCGCCTCAATTCCCTATTGACTTAGTTATACCTAACCGTGTAAAATAGATCCTGACGCATTTGGATATCAGCTTCCACTGATAGGCGTTCAGAAAAGGAGGATACTTATGAAAAAGGCACTGTCACTTACTTGTATTGTTTCGCTTACGGCCGCTCTTTTAGCAGGCTGTACCGGCGCTGCCGATACTTCCGATACTACGGCTGCACAGACCACCGCAGCACAGACCGAAAGCCTGACGGAAACTGCTGCTCCTGAGGAAAGCGCAGAAGCTTCTGCTGCATCTGAAACAGAAACCAGTTCCCAGGCATCTGAAACAGACGGGGACGAAACCGCCATCAACGTTATGGCGCTGAAAGGCCCGACTGCCATGGGTATGGTAAAGTTTATGGATGATTCTGATGCCGGAAACGCAGGGGACTATGATTACAACTTCACCATTGCAGCAGCGATTGACGAAGTTACCCCAAAACTGGTTCAGGGACAGGCTGATATAGCTGCCGTACCGGCTAATATGGCTTCTGTCCTGTTTAACAATACCAAAGGCGGCGTAGAAGTCCTGGCAGTCAACACCTTAGGCGTTCTCTACATTGTAGAGAATGGCGACACCGTTCATTCCGTAGAAGATTTAAGAGGCAAAACCATTTATGCCAGCGGAAAAGGCGCTACTCCGGAATATGGTTTAAACTACGTTCTTTCTCAGAACGGCATTGATCCGGAAAAAGACGTTACCATCGAGTGGAAAAGCGAACATACCGAATGTCTGGCTGCCCTGACTTCTTCGGACAATGCTATCGCCATGCTGCCTCAGCCCTTTGTGACTACCGCACAGTCTAAGGTGGAAACTATCCGCACCGCTTTAGATTTAAGCGAAGAATGGGATAAACTCCAGGAAGGCGCTGCAGCTCCGTCTGCCATGATTACCGGCGTTGTAGTGGCCCGCACAGAATTTGTCAACGAACATCCAAAAGAAATTGCCGACTTTATGGCCCGCTATCAGGAATCTGTGGATTTCATAAACAATAACGTAGAGAAAGGCGCCGAACTGGTTGGAAAGTATGAGATTGTTCCTGCTCCGGTTGCCGTAAAAGCGATTCCGGAATGCAACATTACCTATATTGACGGAGAAGAGATGAAGGAGAAGCTCTCCGGTTACCTGGATTCTTTATATCAGCAGAATCCAGCCGCTGTAGGCGGAGCGCTTCCTACAGATGAATTTTACTATCTTCCATAAATCCGGTCAGGCAGGGGAAGGCATTTCTTCCCCTGTTTTTCCTAAGCCAGACCAGGCATCCCAGAAAAACTCTGAGACGTCTTCCCGCCCCAGGCTCCGTCTGTGGGCCGCCCTTTTCTGGCTGATGGTCTGGCAGCTTGCAAGCCAGGCTCTTGGGCAGGAAATTCTTTTGGTTTCTCCCATTTCCGTCCTGGTACGCCTCACATCTTTAGTCAGGACGCTTCCCTTCTGGGAGGCCATTGGTTTTTCCCTTTCCCGAATTTCTGTTGGATTTTTATCAGCTGCTTTTATAGGGGTTCTGCTGGCCGCCCTGTCCGCCCGTTTCCGTCTGGTCAAAGAGCTGCTGTCTCCTTTTATTCTTACCATAAAAGCAATTCCGGTAGCATCTTTTATTATTCTGGCCCTGATTTGGATTCCATCTAAAAATTTATCGGTGTTTATTTCCTTTTTAATGGTCTTTCCAGTGATTTACACCAACGTATTGGATGGAATTTTAAGCACCAGCCAGGAACTTTTAGAAATGGCACAAGTCTTCGCCCTGCCGCCAGGAAGAACCATCCGTTATATTTATGTATCCCAGGTGCTTCCTTTCTTCCAGTCTGCCTGCACCATTGGTCTGGGACTGTGCTGGAAATCCGGAATTGCGGCAGAAGTCATTGGCATTCCTGACGGATCGATCGGAGAAAGTCTTTACAATGCCAAAATTTTCTTAAACACCCCTGATTTGTTTGCCTGGACACTGGTAATTGTCATTGTCAGTCTTACCTTTGAAACCTTCTTTTTAAAGCTTTTGGATATGGGCGTAAAACGTCTGGAGAGGATGTAAGCATGGATATTGTGTTAGAAAATCTTTGTAAATCTTATGGAGACCATATTGTCCTGAACAAGTTTTCCGCCGTTATCCCTGATGGACAGGCAACCGCCATCATGGCGCCTTCCGGCTGCGGGAAAACCACTCTTCTCCGAATCCTTATGGG
>PPYE01776468.1_pt1 | contig 22934 bp, 20 predicted proteins | sample 1559881 | NCBI WGS metagenome assembly PPYE01 (sample SAMN08240022, study PRJNA423297) | Human gut metagenome, whole genome shotgun sequencing project.
GGCGGAGAGCGGGCGCGTGCTCATAATAGACGCCGGCCACGGCGGGGAGGACGGCGGCGCGACTACGGCTGAGGGCGTGCCGGAAAGCGGCATAAACCTTGCCATAGCGCAGAAGCTGGAGGCCCTAGCGGGCCTGTGCGGCGTCGAGTGCGTCATGACGCGGGAGAGCCAGGAAATAGCCTACCCCGAGAGCGCCTCCACCACGGCCCAGCGCAAGCAGTCGGACCAGAAGGCGCGCGTCGAGCTTATAAACGCTCAGGAGGATGCTGTGCTGGTCAGCATCCACCAGAACTTCTTCCCGGACACGCGGCCCTCCGGCTGCCAGGTGCTTTACGGCAAGCCTGAGGGCAGCCGGGAATTGGGCGAGCTGGCACACAAGAACCTCACGGAAGCCCTCTGCCCCCAGAGCCGCCGCGTTGCAGCGCCCATCTCGGAGGATATTTACCTCATGCGCGCTGCGAAGTGTACCTCGATACTCGTGGAGTGCGGCTTCCTTTCAAACCCGGGCGAGGCGGCGCTGCTGCAAACCGAGGGCTATCAGCTCAAAATATCCGCCCTGCTGCTGGCATCCTATCTGCAATACGAGGCGGGGCAAGACGGAATGGTGTTATGAAACAAAGGACCTTATTCTACTGCACTGAGTGCGGCAACGAGACGGCCAAGTGGTCGGGCCAATGCCCCGCCTGCGGGGCCTGGAACACGCTTGTCGAGGCGCCGGCGCAGACCAAGTCCGGCAAGGCAGCCGCCGCGGCCTCGAAGCACGGCAGCGGCAAGCCCAAGCTGCTCTCGGAGCTGGACACGCAGGAGGAGATACGCTTCACCACCGGCGTCGGCGAGCTTGACCGTGTGCTTGGCGGCGGGGCCGTGCGCGGCTCTGTCGTCCTCGTCGGCGGGGCGCCCGGCGTTGGCAAGTCCACGCTGCTCCTGCAGCTGTGCGGACTCGTCGGAGGTTCGGAGCGGGTGCTCTATGTGACGGGCGAGGAGAGCCGCCGTCAGCTCAAGATGCGCGCCCAGCGCCTGGGCGTCTCCGAGGGCGAAATTTACGTCCTCGCGGAGACCCAGCTCGCGGAGATAGAGGCGCAGATCGAGGCGGTACAGCCGACGGTTGTTATAGTGGACTCCATTCAGACCATGTTCGACACCGAGATAGCCGCCGCGCCCGGCAGCGTCAGCCAGGTGCGGGAGTGTACGATGTCCATCATGCGTCTTGCCAAGGCCGACGGCTTTACCGCATTTGTAGTGGGACATATCAACAAAGAGGGCAACATCGCCGGCCCGAAGGTGCTGGAGCACATGGTGGACTGCGTGCTCTACTTCGAGGGCGAGCAGTCCATGAGCTACCGCATACTCCGCGCGGCGAAGAACCGCTTCGGCTCGACGAATGAGATAGGCGTTTTCGAGATGGCCGACACCGGCCTGCGCGAGGTGCCGAACCCATCGGAGACCATGCTCTCCGGCCGCCCGCTGGACACGCCCGGCACCTGCGTTACCTGCGTCATGGAGGGCACGCGGCCCATCCTGGCCGAGATACAGGCCCTTGTGGCCCAGTCCGGCTACGGCAACTCCCGCCGCAACTCCAACGGCATAGACTACAACCGCGCCATGCTGCTGCTCGCCGTGCTTGAAAAGCGCGGGGGCATGAGCGTTGCGGGCTGCGACGCTTATATAAACGTCGTGGGAGGCCTGCAGCTGGATGAAACGGCCGCCGACCTTGCCACGCTCCTGGCCGTCGCCTCCAGCTGGAAGGACGTGGCCATCGGCTCCGACCTCGCCGCCGTAGGTGAAGTCGGCCTTTCCGGGGAGGTGCGCTCCGTGAACCAGCTCAACCACAGGCTCTCGGAGATATCCCGCCTGGGCTTCAAGCGCTGCATCATCCCAGCCCATGTGAAAGGAGACGTGTTCCGGCCAAAGGGCCTGGAGCTCATCAGTGTCAAAAACGTGCGCGAGGCCATCCGGGAGGCGCTCGGGTGAGCGCCCGCTTCATAGAAACGCCCCACCTGCCGCAAGGGAAGGTGGGGCAGTGCGCTTTGGGCGAAAAATATCGCGAGGACCTCGAAAAACCGCTGAAAAACCTGGGCATGACCCCATTCTGGCTGCCCGAAAACCGCACCGTTGACCCGCGCCTTTCCGGCCATGCCGACCTCGTGCTGCTGCACCTGGGCGGGAACAGGGTGCTTACATATTTGGACAGGCTGCCGGATATCGGGCTGGACGCCGTTAAAGTAACGGGACAGGGGAGGGAGTACCCGGCGGATGCGAGGCTATGCGCCTGCGTCGTAGGGCGCTTCTGCATACACAACTTCCGCATTTCCGAGGCCGGCGTCGCGGGCTTTGAGCGCGTAGACGTGCGCCAGGGCTATGCCAAGTGCTGTACCTGCGTAGTGGATGCGCACAGCGTTATCACCTCCGACGAGGGTATAGCGAGGGCCGCAGCCCGGCACGGCCTGGACGCGCTCAGGATACGGCCCGGATATGTTGATCTGCCCGGCTTCGACACCGGCTTCATCGGCGGCGCGGCCTTCAAAAGCGCGCCGGACGTTCTGGCCTTCACGGGGAGGCTTGATCATCACCCGGACTGGCCGGAAATTGAGCGCTTCCTGCGCGGGCGCGGCGTTGAGCCGCTGTTTTTGACTGATATGCCCGCCTTTGATATCGGCTCCGCCGTGCCGCTCACCGAGGCGGCAGGGAAATCTTGCCCATAATTGCGGCATTTGCCGCACCGGTGACGGCGGGCAGGCTGTTCGGCAGGCCCGCGAGGCAGCGGTCGCCCAGAAGGGCGAAGGCCACGGCCTCCTTGGCGTCGCTGCTGAACCCCAGATCCTCCTGAGTTTTGACCTCGACCCCAAAGCGCTCAAAGCGCGCGGAGAGGCGGCTTAGGAGGCCTGACCTATCCTCTTGAAGGGGTCTGCAATATCCGTTTCTTGCATAAAATCCGTATTTTTCAGGGTTTTAGGCTCAAAACCAAGCTGTTTTCCGTAACTTCCGCAGATTTCACAGCAAGTCCTGAGCGCGTGGCACCACGCAGGGTGCCAAAAATGGCACCATTTATTCAAAGCGGAACAAAGCTACATTTTCGAAGACGCGTCACCCGCGTCTTTTTCTGTTTCTACGATCGAAATATCGGTGAAGTCGTTTTCGGACGGAGCGCACCTGCGAAGATACTCGTGGCCACCATCTACCGAGCAGGCACCACAGCTGCAGGTCACAAACTGGTGTGTACCCATCGATTCAATTTCATCGCCGCAACGATTGTAGCGAATAGCGTTCTTGATGATTACCATAGATAACCTCACAAATGAAAAATATTAGTTCTTATATTGTACCTTGGTGGTCATAATAAATCAAGAATATTATTTCAAAATATCCGCTCGAAAGCAAATTTGCTATCAAAATTGAATTGACTATTCTAAGCGTTTTGACTATAATAGATAATACAAAAATATCCGCTTTATTGAGCGATCAGATTGAATTTAGAGAGGACTGTGAGCTATGCACGATGTCCAATATTATAAGAGCATATTCGATAAATACGGCGGCATGATGCGTACCACGCAGCTTGCAGAGGAAAAGATATTCTATCCGCAACGTGAAAAGCTGATCGCAGACGGTTACGTGGAAAAAATCCGCAGAGGCTATTATCAGTGGATCGATCCGGACGATTTCAGCGAAGTGAGAACTGTGATTCACCTGTTTCCTGATGCCATACTCTGCATGGACACAGCGCTTCGTTATTACGGTTATAGCGATCGTACTCCAAGCAATTGGCATCTGGCAGTCAGCAAAGACTCCGGCAAATCCCGATTTAAAATTGACTATCCCTTCGTAAAACCGTATTACGTGGAGCCTGCCGTACTGGAGCTGGGGCTGATAACTGGAACCATGGACGGTCATGCCATTCGTATTTATGATAAGGAACGTCTCATTTGCGATTGCCTGCGCTATCGCAATAAGATGGACAAAGAGGTATTTAACAAAGCAATTCGTAAATATATCACAGATCCGAAAAAGAGCATCCCGAAGCTGATGGAATATGCCGGTCCTTTGCGCGTAAAGAAGCTGGCAAAAGATTTGATAGGTGTGTGGCTGTGATGTTCGAGATTGATAAATCCGATTCGAATCCCTTCGCCTATGCCAAAGTAATTGCCTGATTTGTCTACCAGATAAATCAGGCAATTTTAATACATATAGTCAAAAACTGTTTAATAAATCAATAAAATCAAAGAAAAAGAGGCCTCAAAGCAGTAAAACCGGCTGCTGCGAGGCCTCTTTTTCTTGCTTTTAGGGCGAAAATAGCTTGTACTTTTTACGCAAATACGCTCAGCATATTTGTCGGTAAAACATTGCGGGGGAGGGATTTGAACCCAGAATTTGCGATTTGTGGCATATTTGTGGCACGACATTGTTGACCGTTGCAAGTAATATCTCAAAAGAAAGGCTAATCTTCGCAAAATTGTCATGGCAAAATATTGAAACAAAATTTGAAATATGCTACTATTAAATTAGAGTAATTGTATGCATATGGAGGCCAGCCATGCCACAGGAAGCATAATTGAGAAAGAGATTCTACCATTAATGTCAAAAGAATTGAAAAAAATATCTTTAAACGAGGTATAATGTCATGCATTTCACAGAGGACATGTTCGAGCAAGCCGTAATAGAGCTACTTGAAAACATGGGCTACACCCACATTTACGCTCCGGACATGGAGAGGGACTATAGCAGCCCCCTGCTCGATGCCGAACTGATGGACAGCCTTATGAAACTGAATAAGGGTCTGCCTCTTGACGCAATCACGGAGGCAGTAGCAAAGCTGCGCACGTTTGATGCCGGCAGCCTCGTGCAGAAAAACATGGTCTTCATGGACTATCTGCAGAACGGCCTGACGGTGAAATACTTCGACAAGGGTGAAGAGCGCAGCACCCTGGTAAAGCTCATTGACTACGCCAACGTAAAGAACAACAGCTTTTATGTCGTCAATCAGTTCACCTATGGAGATATATCTCTGCCGTTCTTGAGAAGGCCTCTTACTACGGATGATGAGATCGCGGCATTATCCGACCGCAGATACACTGTTTCAAGCTCTGAGCAAATCAGACGGTTTATTGACGCAAGGTTTTCTTCGTATTGAAAATCTACGACATTTCGCAGACCACGGACGAGGTATTTAATACCATGCTCATTAGCATATTCCGCCACGATACCGCTGTAAACTCTGACGTAGCAATTGGCGATGCCGTAATCTGCAATTGCCTCTTCAATAAGCTCACGCATTTTGTCTTCTGGGAACGTACGCTGCTTTTCACAGTTTGTTGCCACAAGTATATGAACCTCATCAAACAATTCAGAGGCTTTTTTTTACAATGTCGTGATGTCCGTTTGTATAACAGTCGAAGCTGCCTGCATAAGTACATTTATGCATTATATGTTCCTCTTTTTACTGGTTTGTTGATGCCTTATATAGGCCTTTGAAATTCTGTGCCGTTCACGGTATTATTTCATACAAAGGAAAAACAAAAAGCTTAATTGATTATCCCCCATCCTCCGAAAGTCTTGAACATCGTTTTCGGAATAACCGAGGATATCTGTGAGTATACGCTCTGTATCCTGCCCGAGGCTCGGAGCGCCACGCCAGATCATGCCGGGAGTTTTACTCATTTTAGGGATAATTCCTACGACGGTTATATCCATCCCGGTCGTTTCATCGATTGTATTGACAAAATCCTTGCGTGCAATGTATTGTGGATTTACAAGGCAGTCGGCAGGAGAATTAACCTTGGAGCACGCCACTTTGTGGGAACGAAGTGCGCTTTCGATCTCCTCTGCTGAATGGCCGGAGCACCAATCGCATACGGCCTGCTCAAAGAGCTTTCCTTTTTCAGAGTTTATATTCTCCTTGCCGGTGCCTACTTCCACATATGGGAAATCTACCTCGCTCAGACCGGCAGCATCCATAAATCTGCTGAAAACCTTGTGACCTATAGCGCCTATCATCACATATTGCCCGTCGCCCGTCTTATACATATTCCATGGCTGGGTTCCGAGCCCTTTGTTGCCCGAGCGTTTGATATAATCAAGCCCGAGAGCATTGGTCGTAAATGCATCACGCATCAGCTTCATCTGCGATTCATACTGAGCGACATCAACGATCTGTCCTTTTCCGGTTTTTCTTGCGTCAAACAGCGCTGCCAGCATGCCGAAAACAGCAAACATCGCAGTAACATAGTCATTCAGATATGGCTTGATCGTAAGGGGCGGACTGTCTTCAAATCCATTGACGTAGGCATAGCCTGAGAACGCCTGACCTATGATATCATAGGATGCCTGATTGCAGATTTCGGGTAGTCCACCGAATTCTTCATGCCCGAAGCCGGAGACATGTACGATAACAAGCTGCGGGTTAGCCTCCAGCAGCTCGTCATCCCGGATACCCAGCTTTTCCAGCCAAACCATGTTCTCAATAAAAATATCGCTCTGTCGGATAAGCCCGAAGAAAATATCACGACTGTTGGGTTCATCCATGTTGAGCTCCAGAGCGAGAGAGAGGCGGTTTCGTGCATCCTGCATCCATGCGCTGCTGACCTTTCCTTTTTCGGTGCCGAGGACGGGGGCGAGCCCGCGCATGGTGTCGCCTGTTCCGGGGCGCTCGATCTGAATAAACTCGGCGCCGAAATCCGAAAGAAGCCCTGCGGCAAAGGGCATGGCTATAAGGCTGCCGCAGCCAATGACCCGGATACCCTCAAACGGGCCGAAGCGGGGAGAAATAAATTTTCGTTCGCTCATTTTTTCTTTTTCGCCTCCTGATACCGCTGCTGTTTTCTGACATAGCTGGAAGCTATTCCGAGATCCTCGCGATACTTTGCGACAGTCTTTCTGGAAACCTTATATCCTTTTCCGTTCAGAATATCGGTGATCTGCTGGTCGGAAAGTGGCGTTGACGGAGCTTCGGAGGATATTAACGCATAAATATCAGAATGAACTTTGTCAGAAGAACATTCTGCGCCGGTGCTTTGTTTTATTCGGCTGGAGAACAGCGATTTTATCGGCAAAAGACCTTTTTCGCACTGGAGATATTTTCCTCTGATGCTTCTGCTGACGGTTGAAATGCTGATATTCAGCGCTTCGGCCACATTCTGCATAGTCATGGGAACAAGATGACCGGATGGGCTTTCAAAAAATTCCCGTTGGATATCGAGAATGGTCCTGATGCACCGGAGCAATGTCTGCTCTCGCTGCATGAGGCATTTTTTTATCCATTCGATGGAGTCAAACTTCTTTTTCAGGTATTCCTTCACCTGATCATCATCGGTAGAGGAATAAAGCTCAAGATAATAGCTCCCGGGATCGAGGGAGCTATAATAGGAGTTCAGCAGACTGATGTCGAAAACGCCGTCATTGTGTCTTATTATAACGTCCGGGATAATGTACAGAGGCTCCTCTTTGCTTGCAAAGCCGGCTGAGGGGTAGGGATCGAGCTGCTTGATTTTCTCAAAAAGCCTTACAACGGCTTCCGTATGGATCCCGCATTGCCTTGCCACGCTCTGAAAGTGTCCCTTTGCCAGCTCCGGCAGGTAATTCCTGATGAGAAGCTTCATCTGCTCTTCGTCCGGAAGACCCTCGACCTGCGCACAGAGACATTCGCACATATTCTCCGAGCAAACGCCGGTCGGCTGAAGGCTCCGCATAATGTGCATGACCTTGCACACCTTTTCCTCGCTGAGCTTCAGACAAGCTGCCACATCCTCGGGAGTCTCGCTGAGATAACCGTGAGAATCGGTACACCCGATAAGATAACGCCCTATCAGGGCTTCCTCGGCATCAAGGTCGTAAGAAAGCAATTGAATATGAAGGCTCTCATAAAGAGTCTGACCGGAGTCCGATTTTATGGGAGCATCAAAAATACTGCTGTCGTCATCGTCCCTGCTCTCCGATCTCAGCCGTGTTCCTCTGCTCCTCGGAAAGCTGTTGAGCCATTCAAGACGTTTCCTCGCAGAATCTTCGTGAAAGGCATCTATATCTATGGCCGGATTTTCTTCTGCCTGGGCCTGTACATATGCCTCTATCTCGTATGTGCTCATCTGAAGGATCTCAATATTCTGAATGTACTGCTGCGTGACGGTCAGGTTCTGTTTTTGCTCGAGAATGACCTTCATCTGCGCTGTATTCCGCTGTCAGACTGTAAAGACGCCTGTTGTCTGCGGTATCCTTTCTTGTAATCAGATTTTCTGAAAGCAAATAATCAAGGTGAGATAAAGCTTCGCTCATTGCAAAATACTGCTGGCTTGGGGGAAAGGTTTCCCAATCCTGGGCGTGGATCTTCCATGTCATTCTGCTTGCAATGAAATACGCATCCACCTCGGGATAGATGCGGAGTATGCTTAAGATCTCCGCAAGACGTTTCTCATGATGTGCATTGAGCTCATGAATGCGTTCGTTCATGGTTTTCCCGTCCGGAATAGATCTGTGTCCGGGTAAAGGCAGGTCGACTTCATAGCGAGATATCTTATCAAGACTGATAAGATAATCCCGCAGAGAATCGGGCACGCCTGTCCACGCGCAAATGTTGGGTGTAATGTCGAAAAGCACGTGATCTCCGAGCAGCATGATCTTTGCTCTGCGTTCATATAGGCACATATGTCCCGGCGTATGTCCGGGAGTCATAATGCATTCGAATTCATATTTTCCGTATCGCATGGCATCGCCCTCGTGAAGGGGCATCGCGTCAAAATAGCCTGCGATATTTACGATAGAAGAGTCCTGACTGTATATTCGGCTGATAATGCCGTCAGGCATCCCCTCCATGCATATTCTGTCAGCACCTCTCTTCCAGCGGATCCTTTCCTCAATAGAAGAGAGCTCGTAATCTGTTTCGCTCATGAAAATTCTGCAGCCCAAGCGGAAGAGCCTGGCTGCATTTCCTGTGTGATCCGAATGAATGTGTGTCAGAAATACCTCGGTCATTCCGGGATCGAGGCCGAGACTGTTCATGCCCTCAAGAAGCTCATTAAAGCAATCGGCACGGTTAAAGCCTGTGTCGATCAGAAGGCTTCTGCCGCCATTGACATCGGGGCAGCCTTTCACCACATAACAGTTGAGCCACTTGAGCGGGTTATCGGGAAGGACTATAGGAAAAGTCCATAGTCCTTCCCTGAGTTCGCGGATGTTGACCATTGCTCAGCCCTTCAATGCCGCGATCATGGCATCGCATATCTCGTCCATATCACCGACGACTCCGAAATCGCAGTAATTAAAGATAGGGGCATTCGGATCCTTGTTGACCGCAATGAATTTCTCGGCATCCACACCGGTCACATGGTTGACTGCTCCTGAGATACCGAAGCCGATGTACAGCTTGGGCTTTATCATGACGCCGCTCTGTCCGACCTGAAGCTTGTAGGGAAGAAGCTCCCTGTCGATAACGGGTCTGGTACCGGCAAGCTTGCCGCCAAGAAGCGATGCCAGCTCCCGATATTTGCATACACTCTCATCCTTTACGCCCTGACCGATGCAGACGATCGTCTCGCATTCGGAAATATCGAGCTCGGGGTCGTATTCATCGGGCTTGTATTCGATGAGGGTTGAAAGGATCTTATCAAGATCGAAGTCTATCTCCTCGCGGATGATCTCCACGTCTGCCTTTGCGCCTTTGGGCTTGCATTTGAAGGTGCCGGGACGTATGGTGCCGACCTGCGGCCGCAGTACGGGGATCGTGATCACCGCCATGATCTTGCCGCCTGCCGCGGGCTCGACGAACTCGATATCGCCCGTTTCGGGGTTGTAGATCAGCTCTGTGGCATCGGAGGTACAGCCTGTTTCAAGGCATGCGGCAAAATGCGGAGCAAAATCTCTTCCGTTGACGGTAGCGCCTACAAAAACTGCAGAGGGCTTGTACTTTTGACAAAGCTTCACAAAAAGATTGGAATAAGCCTCCGTGGTATATCGCTCATAGCCGCTGCCATTTACCAACAGCAGCTTATCGACTCCGCAGACCTTTACCTTGTCCAGCTCTGCCTCGGGCAGCTGTCCGGCAATAACGGCAACGAGCTTGTCACCGGAGATCTCACAGAGCTTGCCGATCTCGCAGCAGAGCTCAAGACCTACCGGAGCGACCGTCGTACCGTCATGCTCGATATAGACCCACATATCCTTGTATTCGGATTTATTCATTTCTGGTACCTCCTCAATCCCTTATAAGCGCGAGCAGCTTTGCGGCGTTTGCTTCCGGATTGCCTTCGTCTATGATCTGACCGGGCTCGGGAAGAACAGGCGGAAACATTCTCGGCACCTTTGTCGGAGAGCCCGGATCACCTATACGAGCTCGGTCAAGTCCCGGGATATCGTCGGAGGTGATCACGGTGATCGCTGCCTTCTTTGCTGCCATTTTTCCCTTGAGATTGGGGATCCTGGCGGGATAATTGAGCTTTTCAATCGTGAACAGACACGGGAGCTTCACTTCAAGCGTTTCCACACCGCTGTCGAGATGACGGTCAACGAGCACGCAGCCCTTCTCCTCGTCAACATTTTTGATAAGAAGGGTCGAGGTTACCTGTGCAACGCCGAAGCGCTGGGCAAGCTGAGCGCCCATCTGACCGGTAGCACCGTCCAGAGACTCCTTGCCGCAGAAGATCATGTCGAACTTGCCCTGTGTGTCGGCTGCGGAGAGAATGGAATAGCTCGTGGCAAGTGTGTCGGCATTGCCGAAGGCGCGGTCTGTGACCAGAACGGCCTTATCGGCTCCTACCGCCAGACACTCGCGGAGAGCAGCCTCGGCATTGGGCGGACCCATGGTGATCAGCGTGATCTCACCGCCGAACTTTTCCTTGACGCTGACGGCAGCCGCCAGAGCATTAGCGTCCTGCGGATTGAGGATCGCCGGAACACCGGCTCGGATCAGGCTGCCCGTTTCCGGATCCATTCGCATCAGGTCCACATCGGGGACCTGCTTCACACAACATAATATGCGGAGCATTTACTCTACCACCTTTCCGGGGTTAAGGATCCCTTCGGGATCATATTCTGCTTTAAGCGCTTTGAATTTCGCGCCTTCCGTTTCGGAAAGCCATTTTTTCTTCGCACAGCCGATGCCGTACTCACCGCGGATGCAGCCGCCGAGAGAGGCGACCTTCGTATATATGCTGTCCGCAAAGCCGACCCATGCCGTGCTGAATTCATCCTTTGCACAGTCGGAAACCGCATGGATATGGATACCGCCGCTCAGAACATGGGACAGGAGCATGACCTTCAGACCCTGTTCCTCACCGAGCGTCTTGGCAAATTCCATCATTTCCGAAAGCTTGTCCGTCGGGAGCGTGACATTGATCTCCGATGCGCACTTTGCACCGGCTTCCATAGAGGTGTGGAAGGCATCGTGCGCCGCCCACATATCCTTTATCATGGTCGGAGTATCGCCTACAAGGATATCGAGGCACTCAAGCTCGCCCTCCTCCATGAGACCGGCGACAGTCTCCATCTTTTCCATGACATCATCGTCATCCTCGCCCTCAAGGACCATCATCAGGGTCGCAGCGGTGCGTTCGCCGTCCATTTCCACGGGAAAGACGGGGTTTCCGGTCACTTTGCCGGAAAATTCGACGATATCCGTGTCCATGAACTCCATGACGGCGGGATCGAAGCCGGCATTGCGTATGCCGACGGCTCCGCTTATGCAGCTTTCAACATCCGCAAAGGGGAAGAGAAGGATCGCCTGAGCCTTGGGCTTGTCGATGAGCTTCATCTTCAACTCCGTGATGACCGCCAGAGCACCCTCGCTGCCGATAACTGCGGAAAGCTTCTCCGCATCGCGTACTGTCTCTATGCTGCCGTCTGCCTTCACGATCGTTGCTTCCAGAACATAGTCGCGTGTTGTGCCGTATTTTACTGCACAGGGACCCGATGCGTTTGTTGCAGCATTGCCGCCGACTGTGGCCGTCAGTTCACCGGGATCGGGCGGATAGTACAGACCGTGTGTGTTGGCCTCTGACTTGAGGTCCTGCAGAAGTACACCCGGTTGGATACGAACGCTTTTCTCCGCCTCATTCACACCGAGAATGGCGTTCATGCCCTTGACGGACAGAACGATACCACCTTTGACGGGAACAGAGCCGCCAACCTGACCGGTACCCGCGCCGCGTACCGTGAGTGGGATCCGGTTTCTGCAGCAAAATCCGACGACGGTCGCCGCTTCCTCCGTCGATGATACCTCTGCGACCGCATCGGGGGTAAAGGAGGCTCCGGGATATTCATCGTGGCAGAAGTCGGCTCCGATGTCCTCGGTGATGAGCTTTCCGTTGCCAAGCAGATCCTTAAGCTCGTCAATCAATCTCTTTTCCATTTTGTTTTACTGATTTCCTTCCGTAATAGACTTAAGATTTCTGAATGTATACTTTGATTTGTCCAGCAAAGCGCGTCTGTCGATCTTGGCGGACGCCGTGCGCGGCAGATCCTCCACCACGCAGTAATACTGGGGTTTTCTGTAGCCGGCAAGATTGTTCTTTGCAAACTCGATCACATCCAGCAGGTCGATGTCCGGCGAATCAGGGACGATCGCCGCCGCCACAGCTTCCGTCCACTTCGGGTCCGGCTGAGCCACGACAGCACAGTCCACGATGTGGGGGTGCTTTCTCAGAACGGATTCGACCTCGTTGGGGTAGACGTTCTCACCGCCGGTCTTGATCATGGCGCTTTTTCTGTCAGAGAAATACATGAGTCCCTTCTCGTCCATGCTGAAGACATCGCCGGTCTTGTACCAGCCGTTCTCAAAGACCTCAGCGGTATCCTCCGGGCTGTCCAGATACTCCAGCATCACAAAGGGAGCCTTGACCCATACCTCGCCCATTTCACCGGGGGCAACATCTCTGCCTTCATCGTCCACCAGACGCACATCTGCGAACTGACCGATGTATCCGGCACTTTCGAGGAAGCCCGGATCGGCCCTGACTTCGTCGGCTGTCATGCGGAAGCTGATGCTACAGGCAGCACAGAATTCCGTTCCGCCGTAGGAAGTCTTGATGCGTACCCCGGGGAACAGCTCGATCATTGCCAGAACATACTCCAGCGACAGCTTGCCGCCGGTAGCCCATATGAAATTGACGCTGGAGGTGTCGTATTTTCCGAAGGTCTCCGACGCAGCCAGACGCATGATGTTCACAGGCGGGACAAAGAAGAGCTGTGTGATGCTGTACTTCTCGATCAGGCTGCCGATTGCATCTGCTTCAATGCCGTTTATGCCGACATAGGAGCCGCAGAGTGCCAGTGCCTTCATGAGCATACTCAAGCCGCCTGTATGGAACAGCGGGCTGTGAGAAAGGATGCTCACGCGATCGGTCTTGTAGAACTCATGCTCTGCCGCCATCTGCATGGCGTACTCGAATATCATCCTGTGGGTCCTGACAACACCCTTGGAAAGACCTGTCGAGCCGCTGGTAAACAGGATTGTCGACCAATCGGTTTCCGATATCTCGACCTCCGGTTCATCGGCGGGAACATTCTCGTAGATATACTCAAGACCGATATGACCATCGATGCTGCCGTCACCGAAGCTGATCAGATGCTTCACATCGCTGCCGACCAGATCCCGGCGGGAGATGATGTCCTTCCATTTCGGTGAATAGAAAAGAGCTTCGCAATGGGAGCGGCGAACATCTCTCGAAAGCTCGGCACGAGTCGCCCGGAAGTTGAGGAATACGGCAACCACACCTATCTTTTGTGTTGCAAGCCAGAGCTCGGCAAACTGTATGCAATTATCGCAGACAAAGCCTACTCTGTGTCCTTTGGTCAAGCCTGTCTCCTGAAAGTAGTTTGCGATCTTGTTGACGTGCTCGTTGAGCTCACGGTAAGTGAGCTCAGCGTTCACGTCTGCTACCGCCATTCTTTCAGGAAAAAACCGTGCGTTTTTAACTAGAAGACTTGCTATACCATACATAGCGGTTTACCTTTCCATAATTTATTGTAAGTTTGTCACGGAATTGATAAACACCATTAACGGTTTTGCGAGTCTATATTGATTATCAGCTCAGCTTTTCAATCAGCAGGGGAAGCACATTGTTGATATCGCCGACAAGAACATAATCCGACTGCGATACAATGGGGGCGTTTTCGTTCTTATCGATGGCAAAGATGACACCCGCCTGATTAACGCCGACCATATGCTGGATCTGACCGGAGATGCCGACAGCCATATAGAAGCTCGGCTTGAGCATTACACCGGAAACGCCGATATAGCGGTCCTTGGTGTACCAATGCTCTTCCTCTGCGGCGGGACGGGTGCAGCCGATCTCGGCATTGAGGAGGGAAGCAAGCTTTTCAAAGGCGGGAATATTGTCAGCCGAGCCGAGACCGCGGCCGGCACCGATCACGCGCTTGGCGGCAGCCAGATTGACCGAGGAGGTCTCCAGTGCGTCCGTTCCGGTGAGCTCAACACCCGCCCAAGGGAAGGCAGCCATTTCTTCCTTAACGGCCTCTGCCGCATTTCCGGGCTCAAAGGTACCAGAGGGTACGGTCATAACGGCTGGGAGACTGCAGCTTTCGGTCTTGACGGCACTACCGCCGTATACGAGCCTTGTGATCTCCACACCCTCGTCCGAGACCTTCAAACTGCCGATATCGCAGAGAGGGCTGGTGCCGAGCTTGCCTGCCAAATATCCGGCGACAAGCTTGCCGTCTCTTCCGGACTCGCAGAGCACGAGCTCGGGCCCTTCCTGTAGGATCGCCTGCACGATGGATACGAGCTCCACCGCAGCGCTCTGCTCTGCTGCATAGGCGATGACCTTATCCGCACAGCCGAAGCAGTCGGCACAGCTTACGAGAGTGACCTGCTCCGCATATTTTCTTGCTTCAGCTGTGAGTTCGGCGATATTGCCGATATCGTTTGCAAATACTACTGCGTTTTTCATTATCATCCGCCTCCTTACATATACTTTTTGAGCGCCTTTACAAAGTTATCGATGCCCTCGTCATCGTTTGCCTTGTAAACCACCTTCATTCTTTCGCCGCTCTCGGGAGCGAGGACACTGACGGTCTCCGCTGATGCGGCAACTTTCTCCAGCTCGGCGGCATCAAAGATTTCAACAGGCTTTTTGCCGGAGGCCATGATATCCTTCATCGACGGGATATGGGCCGGGCAGATATCGCTCGTGACGGAAATGACCGCCTGACCGGAGATTTTCAATTTTTCCAGCCGTCCGCCGTTGTTGCGACGAGCCATGACGCAGCCATCCTCGATTCCCAGAGAATCGACGGCATTGATCGCAGGGATATCCATGACGGCACCCAGAACATTTCCGAGCTCCTGCGTGTACATATCGCCGGAGCCTTCTCCGCATATGATGAAATCGACATCACCGATCCTGTCGATTCCCTGTTTGAGAAGGACGGCCGTGGAATACAGATCGCCGCAGCAGTCTGTCCTGATGCCGTACATCTTCGCCGGTCCACGTGAGAGCACTGCCTTGCGCATCTTGGAATTGTCCAGCACCTCGCAGCCCACGGTGATGACCTCCACGGAGCTGTCCCCCACCGCAGCTGCCAGCTTCATCGCCGCCTCAATGGCATTCAGATCGTAAGGACTTATCACCCATGCTGCAGAATCCACGTTCATCGTGCGATCCGGATTGACATAGATTTCCTCGTCATTCCGAATATACTTGTAGCATACGAGAATTTTCATATTTACACCTCTTTATTTTGGCCGGATTTTTTCGCAGCCTTTTTCAGTTTTCTTATACGCAAAAAATATGCCAAGTGAAAGACTTCTTCAAAGAAGCCTTTCACTTGGCGTTTATTTATGATCGTCCTCACCTAAAAGGCGATATAAGGTGCTTCTGGCAATGCCCATTTCCTTGGCGACCTTGGACTTGTTGCCGTCGTATTTGACCATGAGCTTTTCTGCGGTCTCCTTGCGGTAATCGATGATATATTTTTCCTCCCGCACAGAGGGGAGCGGCTCCTCAACATTGGGGGTAGCTGCGCTTAAACCGGCAATTTCCGGCGATATGTTTTTCAACTCTATGCTCCTTCCGTCCGCCATGATAACACCACGCTCGATCACGTTGCGCAGCTCACGAATGTTGCCGGGCCATTTATAATTGTTCAGCGCCGTTCTGACCTCGGCTGTCGTACCCGAAACAAGGTTGCCGTGCTGCCCGGAATATCTTTCGATGAAAAAATCGGTGAGGATATCAATATCCTCGCGGTGCTCCCGCAGAGGCGGCACGGTGATGGAGATAATGTTGAGTCGGTAAAACAGATCCAACCGGAAGCGTCCCTCCTCAATAAGCTCTTCAATGTTCTGATTGGTGGCGGCGATAAGGCGGACATTCACCGGGATGGGCTTGCTGCCGCCGATGCGTGTGACGGAGCCCTCCTCGATAACGCGCAGCAGCACGCTCTGCATATCCAGTGGCATCTCCGCGATCTCATCCAGGAACAGTGTGCCGCCGTCAGCCAGCTCGAACTTCCCCTTGGCACCGGTCTTGCTGGCTCCGGTGAAGGCGCCGCCCATATAGCCGAACAGTTCGCTGCCGATCAGATCCCGAGGGATCGCCGCGCAGTTGATGGAGAGGAAGGGCTTGCTGTAACGGGAGGAGGCGTTATGGATGGAATGAGCAAAAAGCTCCTTGCCGGTGCCGCTCTCGCCGCGGATGAGCACCGTGCAATCGGTATCGGAAACTCGCTCGGCAAAGCGCTTGAGCTGCGTGAACTTCTCCGATACCGCTACTATATTATCAAAAGTGTATTTTGCCGTACTCTCCTGCCTGCGCTTGAGATTCTGCTCGGAAAGGATGCGCTGGGCGGTGATAACCATACCGCTGCGCTCCGAGCCGGTCTGCATGGTGCAGGTGACATAGTATTCCGTGTTGCTGACAGAAAATCGCAGCCTTCTGGACACCGGCGAGGATACCTCGCCCCGTAGGACAGCCTCCGTGAATTTCAGCTCCGGAACGACGTCGCTCACCGGATAATTCAGGACTTCATTATAATTTGTATTAAAGAGACTGTAAAACAGATTGTTGACATAGGCAATCTTCCAGGCGGAGTTAACGACGATAAAGAGATTGTCCGTATGTTCATCACTGTAGTTGTTGCGCATGATAGCGTCCTTGATCAGAACATCGTCCGTCAGGATACCCGAGGAGGTGATGGATTCCGTCGATTCGATCAGACGGAAAAAGCTCACCGTTTCGCTGCTCACATCACTTTTCCTTGCGACCAGCAGGACGTATACGGAACGGTTATAGCGCCCCTTGACGGGGAAGGCATACAAGGCGTAGGGGTGCAGAGCCTTTGCGAAATTCTGCTTTCCCACCGTCCAGACCCCGTTCGGCAGTCTCGCCGCCAAAGCGGCGGCATTCGTCCCGGCAACCTCCTCGGCAAGATTGCAGCCGAAGCGAAGATTGACCGTTTTGAGCTCCTCCTTCAGCTCCGGATTGCCGTATGTGCCGTATACATCAAAATTGGGAGCGACGTAGAAGAGCAAGGCCTTGTGTGCCGTGAGAGCCTCGGTCAGTCTCGTGTAATAAAGAGGGGCGGAATCGCGGATCAGAATGGTGTGACCGGAGATGTGACTGCGGCAGGCAATCTTCGCCTCCCGACTGACCTCGGGAAGCTTTTCATCAAAGGAAGCAAGCTTCGGATCGGATTCGCAGCGGTAGATAGAGGCGGAGATGATACTGAGCGTTTCAGGCGTTTGCTGCTTGTAAAAACTGTCGATTTTCATGGCTGACCTCCTATTTTAAGTCGCAGCATTGTCAACTGTTTATCAAAGATAAATATTTTTTTGACGTCAATAAAAAGACAATTATATTTTTCAACAAATATTCAGCGAAAGAGCAAATAATATTGAGATATATTGGCAGTAAGTGTAGCGATTCGATACATAAGTGTAGCAATCCAAATAGTGAGCGCTACATATTTGTATCGCAAATCAGTCGGTTTGTAAATAGATTAGCGATAAATTATTGACAATTTCCCGCAATTTTTATAATACACGGTTTTGCGCAACTTGGCAAAAATTTTGCGTTAAGTAATTGACGTAAGTTTGTCGCGGAAAAAATAATCCCCTTTGAAATCTGAAAAAAAGGAAAGGAGATCTTTTATGGATTTCAGAAAAACAGAAGAGCAGGAGCTCCTGCTTGAGAGCATCGATGAGTTTTTTGCTTCCGGCGAATTCGACGAGGCATATATTCAGAAATGCGAAGCCGAGCAGGTTCCCATCAAGGAGTTCAAGCAGGCCGCTATTGAGGCGGGCTTCGGTCTCCTGGGCATCCCCGAGAAGTTCGGCGGTGTTGAGGTCGACACGCAGACCCTCATCATGGTCGGCGAGCAGATCTACAGCCACGGTTATCCCTCCGGCCTCGGCGCCATGCTTCAGGTCGACGATATGCTGAACTTCGGCACTCCCGAGCAGCAGAAGAAGGTCATGGACTGCCTCCTCAACGGCGACGGCATGGGCTTCTGCCTCGGTCTCAGCGAGCCGCAGGCAGGCTCCGACAGCAACGCCATTTCCACCTCCTTTGAGCGCAAGGACGGCAAAATCGTCATCAACGGCCACAAAACCTTCTGCACCGATGCTGACAGAGCCAAGTATATGCTCTGCATGGCAAGAGACTTCAGCATCAAGGATCTGCCTCCCAACAAGACGATGACTACCTTCCTCGTTCCGATGGACAGCGAGGGCATCACCGTTAAACCCATGCACAAGGTCGGCCACCGCACCCGCAGTATGTGCGAGGTCTATCTCGACAACGTCGTTGTCGAGGAAAGCGATCTCGTTGGCACCGAAGGTCAGGGCTTCATGACCGTCATGAAGAACTTTGAGGTCGAAAGACTCGTCATCGCAGCCGACTCCCTCGGCATTGCGGTCTGCTGCTACAACGACGCTCTCAAGTATGCGACCCAGAGAGTGCAGTTCGGCAAGACCATCGGCTCGTATCAGCTCATTCAGGAGAAGCTGTGCGATATGTACATCAAGATCGAAAATATGCGCAACTTCCTCTACAAGACCGCATGGAAAAAGGACAACGGAATGTCCATCCGCATTGACGCCAACCTCTGCAAGCTCTACTGCGCACAGGCGGGCTTCGAGGTAGCCGACGATGCCATGCAGATCCTCGGCGGCATTGGCTACACGGAGGATCACCGCGTTGCCCGTCTCTGGCGCGACGCCCGTATGCACCGCATCGGCGGCGGCACCGACCAGATCATGGTCTACATCGCAGGCAAGGCTCTGCAGAAGGAATTACTGAAAAAAGCATAATGCTGAACAAAATATAAAGGAGAAAAAAATGAAAAGATCTGAAGTTCCCGAATTTGGTCTGATTCCCGACATTAAGTGTGTCAACGCTGCTCTTTCCACGGCAGGTCCCTGGGCCGGTGCTCTGATGGCCGAGTGGGGCGCCGATGTTATCTGGCTCGAGAGTCCAAAGGGCATCGATGTTCTGAGAGGCAAGGGCGGTATGGCAGCAGAGAGCGAGAGAAGAAATATGCGCACGCTCTGCATCAATATCCCCAAGTGCAAGGACATCTTCCTGAAGCTCATCTCCGATGCCGACATTTTCATCGAAGCCTCCCGCGGCGGCACCTACGAAAAGTGGGGTCTGAGCGATGAGGTCATGTGGTCGGTCAACCCCAAGCTCGTCATCGTCCACATCTCCGGCTTCGGTCAGAGCGGTCTGCCCGAGTATGTCAAGAAAGCATCCTATGACCCGATCGCACAGGCCTTCGGCGGCATGATGCAGCTCAACGGTATGCCCGGGGATCCTCCCATGCCCAGCATGATGTCCGTTGCCGACTACTACACCGGCTACATGGCACTGTCCTCCTCGCTGGCAGCCGTCATGAAGGCCCGCAGAACCGGTGTCGGTGAGAGCATCGACATTGCTCAGTATGAGGCCTGCTTCCGCAGCCAGACCCAGCGTCCCATGGACTGGTTCGTCGACCGCAAGCCCTTCAAGAAGGAAGGTCACCGCAACTACATGACCGCCGGCTGGGGTTCCTACCAGTGCAAGGACGGCGAGTGGGTCTATATGCTCTTCCTCGGCACCGGCGTTATGAAGTCCGGTCTGCCCTTGCTCGGCTTTGAGTACGGCAGCGAGCTCTTCCCCGACACCAAGCACTATGCTCTGGTCGGCACGCCCGGCGGTATCGCTCTGGACGAAGCCATCGAAAAATTCTGCTCCGAGCGCGATTCTGCTGAGGCAGAGGCCGCCTTCCAGGCCGCCGGCGTTCCCTGCAGCCGCATCATGACCTATGCCATGATCGAGGATCATCCGCAGTATGCTGCCAGAGAGTCCATCATTGAGTGGGACGGCGTTGACGGCCGCAGGATGAAGGGACCCGGTCTCTTCCCGAAGATGAAGAACACCAAGAACATGATCTGGCGCGGATGCCCCACGACCGGCATGGACAACGAGGACATTCTCCACGAGCTCGGACTGAGCGATGAAGAGATCGAGAAGCTCTACAAGGAAGGTATGCTTCTGAATAACCGCAAGGCAAACCTGTAAGGTAAAGGAGAAGTCATGTCTGAAGAAATCATAAAAGAAGAAGTTGTTGAGGAGCCTGCAGTTCTTGTCGAACGCAAGGGTAAGGTAATGGTCATCACCCTCAACCGTCCCAAGGCCGGAAACTCCGTCAACCCCGATGTGACCTACGGTCTTGAAAATGCTCTGAACCTGGCTGAGGCCGATCCCGATGTGTACGTTGTGATCCTCACGGGTGCCGGAGAAAAAATCTTCTGCGGCGGTATGGATCTCAAGCACATGGCGCAGTTCGGAAACAAGGGCGTCAACATTGAAGGTCATGGATTTGCCGGCTTTGCCGAAAGATGGTTCTCCAAGCCTCTCATCTGCGCCGTCAACGGCTCTGCTATGGGCGGCGGCACCGAGTTTGCGCTCGCCTGCGATATTATCGTTGCAGCCGATCACGCCAAGTTCGGTCTTCCCGAGGTCAAGAGAGGCATTCTTGCCGCAGCCGGCGGCCCCATCCGTCTCATGCGCAGCGTTCCCAGAGCGATCGCTATGGAAATGCTCTTCACGGGCGATCCCATCACGGCGCAGAGAGCCTACGAGGTCGGCATGGTCAACCAGGTCGTTCCCAGAGAGGAGCTCATGAACGCAGCCATGACTATGGCCGAGCGCATCATCGCCAACGCTCCCATCCCCGTGAAGGGTGCCAAGGAGCTGGCATACAAGTCCTACAACATGGATATGGACGACGCCTTTGCCCTCAGCCTAAAGATCAAAAACCGCGTATATACCTCCGATGACTCCAAGGAAGGCCCCAAGGCTTTCGCAGAAAAGAGAGCACCGGTCTGGAAAAATAGGTAATTCAACAATTAACAAAGGTTGAGGTATTAACGAATATGAAAAAGACACTTAAAATTCTTATTCCTCTGATTGTCGGCGTTATTATTGCGTTCATTCCCGCTCCGGAGGGACTCGACGTATTTTCAATGCGCTTCATGGGAATTTTCGTTTGCGCCCTTCTCTGGATGGTTCTCAAAGCACTCCCTGACCACATCACCGTCCTTCTCGCCATGACTGCCAGCGTATTCTTCGGTGTCGGCGCAGTATCGAATGCATACAGCTATTTTGCAAGCTCCACCATCTGGCTCCTCGTCGGCGCCTTCGGTATCGGTGCCGCGATCAACAGCTGCGGTCTTCTCAAGAGGATCTCGATGTGGATCCTGAAGCTCTTCCCCGAGAACTACAAGGGGCAGGTGCTGGCCATGTACGCGACCGGTACCGTGATCAGCCCCCTGATCCCCAGCCTTGCCGCCAAGGTCGCCATGCTCGCGCCCTTCACCGTCGGCATGAGTCAGGCTCTCGGCTTCAAGAAGAGCAGCAAGCAGGCCGCCGGTATGTTTGCAGCCATGTTCATCCCCGGCTCCATCTTCGGTATGGCCTTCTACAGCGGCGCAGTTCCCGTGTTCACCGTCCTCGGCTTCCTCTCCGAAGAGAAGCAGGCCGAATGGAACTGGTTCTCCTGGATCGGCGCGACATGGGTATGGCTGATCGTTCTCGCGGTCCTTTGCTATGTTGCCATTCTTCTGATCTACAAGCCCGAAAAGGGCTCGGAGATCGGAGAAGTGCAGAAGGGCTTTGCCAAGGCGCAGCTTGAGGCGCTCGGACCCATGACCAAGAATGAAAAGACCGCGATCATCCTCCTCGCCATCGCTCTCATCGGCTGGATGACCACGAAGTGGACCAACTTCGACTCCGGCATGATCGCCGTTCTCGTTCTTGCCATCATGACCATCTGCGGTCTGTTTGCTCCCGCAGACTGGAAGAACAAGATCCCCTGGACCACCGTTATCTTCATCGCCGGTGTATTCTCCCTTGCAGCCTACATCTCCTCGACCGGAATTTCCGGCTGGCTCGCCGGCATCCTCGCTCCCATCCTCTCCCCCGTTGTCAGCAACTCCTGGCTCCTCATTCCCGTTGTTGTTCTCGCGACCTACGCGATCAGAACCGTTGTTATCTCTCAGACCGCAGCCATCACGATCATCTTCACGATCTTCGGCAGCGTCTGCGATGCAGCCGGCATCAGCGTATGGCCCGTTCTCTTCACCTGCTATGTATCCACCCTCGTGTGGTACTATGCCGCAAACAATACCACCTTCGCTACCGCATTCGGTGCGACCAATGATGAGCTCGTTGAGTTCAAGGACACTCTGCCTCTGAACTGGGCGTTCATGGTCTGCAACTTCATCGCGTGCGTTGCCAGCGTTCCTCTCTGGAAGATGCTCGGTATGCTCTGATCTCAGCAGGCACAAGCAAAGACAGTAATAAAAAAGCAGGGGCTACTACAATGCGCAGGTGAACGACTACAGTCAGCAGCTCGGAGCGCTGGAATTCCGGCAGCAGGAGCTGCAGTCCGCCGAAGCCAGATATGCCACAGTAAAGATGTGGCTGGCAGACTTCCAGCAGCACATGCAGAGC